>Ga0247817_10000052_pt1 | contig 142450 bp, 231 predicted proteins | sample UWRJL212509R1_FD_178010 | JGI IMG/M metagenome (GOLD analysis project Ga0247817, IMG submission 178010) | Plant litter microbial communities from Arlington Agricultural Research Station in Wisconsin, United States - UWRJ-L212-509R-1 | ecosystem: Environmental > Terrestrial > Plant litter >... | reverse complement strand
TTAATGAAAAGTAAAAAGAAACTTCCTGAATTAATTTATAGTAGATTAGGGTCTTCCATTAAAGAGGTTACGAGTGTGGATGATGAATTCAGATTAATAGTAACATCTTTAGAAAAATATCGCCGCGACAAAAAAAGAAAATACAAACTAAAAACAGAAGTTTCGGCTTATATAGACCAAGAAGGTTACCTATATATTCCTGACCATGAAATTTATGCGGTGAATATAAGGCTGATAACCATGAATACGGAATCTGTAACAACATGCGAAGAAGAATCTTGTAAATCAGGATGGGAATATGAATTTATTGTACCTGATAAATTAGCAGAAGCAGTTTTTAAAGAAGGTTTAAATACACTACTAGGTTCATACAAACAAATACAACCAGATATAAATCCAAACACTATTGAGGGGAGATAAACAAATAATAGACAGTATATCTTTAAAAGATAGAGAATTCTATGACTACTATAAGAAGAATAGAAAAAAGACAGCAAAAGGAATTTATCAATTTGAACATTTCGAAAAAGCTGTTGGTGGGCTAATGTTAGCTTTACATGAATTAATTGTTGAGTCAGAAGGAGGAGTGTTTATAGAAAATTTAGGCTATTTTGCAGTGTTTGAGACACTAAAAAAAACAGTTAGATATAATATGTATGATTCCAGTTTAAAGAGCTTTATTCCTGCTAAAAGATACTATCCTTATTTTTTTGGAGATGTGTCTAACACAACTTTTAAAAATTGGACTATGAATAAGACATTTAATTATTTTTTAGTTCTAAAAATTAGAAACCAAATAAAAGCGGGGAAAAAATATAAATTATTTTATTCGGCGGTAAAAAAATTAAAAAAAGCTAGTTTGGAAACTAGACAAATTAACAATAGAAAAAATGGCAACAAGGCTTAGTGAATTTATATCAGAGATTGAAAATGATTTTTCTACATATGCAGAAAGTGGGGATATAGACACAGGTTCGATATTGAGATGGGTAACAAATGAATTAAAGAGATTTGGTAATAATATTCTAACCGTTCACGAAAAAGTTGTTGACATTAAAAATTCCCAATATACTTTTGAAAACAATTTTAAAAATCTTAAATTAGCTTTAAAAGTAGAGCCTTTTGGAAGAGTTTTAGAAGGATGCTCTGATGAAGAATACAGAGGTTCATATTACAGCAGAAAAAGAATAGAACATGGAGCTTATTTTAACGACGTTAGTTTAGAATATGTTAAGAGTTGCAATGCAAAAATTATAGAGGAAATAGTGACTTTAAAAACAGGAACTGCAAGAGTGTGTTATAATGCTCAATGGCTTAAAGTGGTTAAAGGTATGAAGAGAGATAGTATATCAGCAGATTGTTTAAATATTTCTAAGAATATTAGAGATAAAAACTGCTATGAAATATCCATTACAGGAAATACTTTACAGACTAACTTCAATTCAGGACTTGTCTACTTACAGTATTACGGATTGGATGAAGATGAGGACGGAGAGATATTAATTCCTGAAATATTAAGTTTAGAACAATACCTTGAAAATTTTGTAAAATACAAACTGATTCTAGGGTGGATAGGTAATGGACGTAATCCAGGAGCTACAGCACAATTATTATCTTTCTATAAAGCAGAAGCAGATAATTATTTTTCACTAGCCATGACCGCTTCTAAATTCAAAACAATAGCCGATGGAAGTTGGAAAGGGAAAGCCAGATTACAAAATAGAATAAATTTTAATAGATTCAAATTACCTAAAATTTAATGGCTAAAGAGCAAATAACTAACAATATACCTAAAATGGGTATGAATAGAGAGATATCCGAACATCTTTTAGATGAAAAGGTATATTCTTTCATGCTTAATGGTAATACAGAAGATTTTTTAGGTGACAGAATTAACTTAATAAACGAACCTTCAAATTTACTTACAGTAAGATTTCCAGAAGGATATAAGGTTTTAGGTTATAGAAGTGATATAAACTCCGACAGGACATATTTTATACTTACTAACCCAACATCTAGCTATTCTTCAATAGGATATGTTTCAAATATTCAAAATTTACAGTCTACCTCTGACGCAGAAATAGAATGTGAAGATTGTAATTATTTTAAAATACTTTCAGAACCTTTAGAAAATCAAACACAAGTCCCTTCTCACACATATGTAGAGATGCTTAATGACAACTGTAATGGAGACCTGAATTTAAATATAAATTTTCCAATTCGCAATATAGAAATAAAAACAGAAAAGTTAGGAACTGTTTTATATTGGGCAGATAATAGAAATCCAGACAGATATCTTAATGTTGATGATATTGATTATTATAAATACACAGGAGAAATAATATGCGGAGAAGATTTAAGAAATCCAACTTGTATAGATGTTGAAAAATTACTATTATCTCCAAACTATACGATACCTAAATTAGAGCCAGAAACTTTACAAATAGGAGGAAATTTAAAGCAAGGAACTTATAGTTTCTCTATAGCCTATTGTGATATTGCAGGCAATGAGATTACTCAATATTCCACACCTACAAACCCTATTTCAATATTTGATGAAAATAATAACATATTAACCCAGCAAGAATTAAATCAACTCACTAGCTTTGCTATAAAAATAAAGGTTTTAGACTTAGATGTTAGATTTAAGTACTATAAAGTAATTGTAATAGAAAGAGTTAATTTAGCCAATACAGAGTCATATTATGTAGAAGGAATTCACCCAACCACTGACGATACCATATTATACACTACTTCAGCGTCTATAGGACAAAATAATCTTAATTCAGATATTGTAAGTCCAAAGCCTAGAACAACTATTGATAACTTACTTGCAGTAAAAACTAAATTTGAAAAGTCTAGAGGAGTAGTTTCATCAAATAATTATCTATTTAGATATGGGTTAACTGCCAAAAAACAAGACAATTTACAACCAGTCGTTAATTTAATGGGAGCTTTTCTGCAATGGCAGAGTTCTGTTGCAAATGAAAATTTATATAAGTCAGCTATAGCTACATCTAAGTATAAAGGTAATATGCGAGATGAAGTACAACCGTATGCTATAAGATTTCTATATAAAGATGGGGGGTATTCTTCCAATTTTCCATTAGTTTCAAGACCTGCGTTATCTACAGATTTAGAAGATTTAACTTACATTGAATCTGGTGAAACAAAAACAGATGACACAAATCTAAAGTCTATTTGGGAAAACTCACCAAATTGTAGTCAATCAGATAGAAAATACAGATGGCAAGTATATAATACCGCCACTCAAGACAAAGTTTGTACAGATTTTACAGAAGGAGGTACAATAATAACAGAATCAACAGAAAGAAGCTGTATAATTGAACCTGTATATACAATACCACAAAATAGTTATGTACTTTCTTTAGATGATAACTATACAAATTTAAAATCTTATATAAACGATAATTTAGAGGAGGTTACAGACCCTAACTCAGATAAATATTTAGCTGAAGTAGCAAATGCATTAAGTTCTGAATACATAGCTGATAATTGTACTCCTTTATTTGAAGGAGAGTGCGACAATCCTGTATTAATTTCGTCTAACAATTCTATAGGAACTGTAATAAATGAGAATTCGATATACACAGAAAAATCACAAAGTGAGTATATTCCAACACTTGCTCCAGACAATTGCGTCTTATACAGAACTGAGGTTAACAGTGATGGAAGATTAGTAAACAAAAGAGATACCAGTTTTGAAGAGCAGTACATGGATTGTGACAATTTTCCTTTCCCCAATCAGTACCAAAAAGCTTATTTTAGAGCAAGTATACCTGTAAATGAAAATTGCATATATGCGCAAGTTGTACCTAATGGATTAGACCCTGCATCTCCTCCTCAACCTTATTTTAATAATTATTATGGAGGCATAACAATTGCAGAACTATTAACACCTAAAATATCTGTAGCAGCGACAGATTTTCAAACTAATTTACATAAGGGAGCTGTATGGTTTAAAATAGAAAGAAATAACAGAGAGAAATTAGTATTTGAAATTACTAAAACTAGTACTTGTGCTGATGATATAGACGATATACCTGCTATGAATAAGTTGAGATACACTTTTTATTCCAGTTGTTCTTCAACTTCTCCAATAGTATCTACTTCAATTCAGACATCAAAAGTAATAGATTCTACAGTTGGTGAGTTACTTATAATGGAAGACTTGGCAGGATTTCCTTCAAGTTCTTTCTATGTAGCTATTGATGTACCTTTGATTCAACGTCAGAACTGCGCAGACAATACAGTTTACAGAACAGCTCCACCATGTGGATGTTTTTCTGTAGCTACCAGAGATATAGAATTTTCACAAGTAGTTGTGGATTTTGAGGGAATAACAATTGATAAAAGACAAGTTTATGTAGCGAATTGTGATTATTTATTACCAGAAGTAAATGATTGTGACCCTATTCCTTATGCTAGTGGAAAATCGGCATACTGGGAAAGTTTGGCAACATACCCTGACAATGCAGAGTTGTATGACTCTTCAAAGTTAAAAATACAAAGTCCCGATTTAGTTAATTTAACAAGCAGTCAAAGAACAGATTTTGAAAATTATTTTGTACAAACAAAAAATGGAATAAATTACACTTTAAAAGAAGATACAAATTTACAATGTAAACCTATCAGACATTTTAAATTTCCTGACAATAAGGTGAGCCCCTTTATGAACTTTCAAAACACTGTTAATTTTTCAGAGGCTTTGATTTTTCCATTAGGTGTGCATTTAAGTAATAATATAGTTAACACATTCTTAGATATCGCCGTTAGGAATAGCTTAATATCGCAAGAAAAAAGAAATACAATAACAGGATTTGAAATATTAAAAGGAGATAACTCTGTAAACAAAAGTATTATAACAAATGCTTTAGGATACGACATGTACAAATACACAGAGAAGAATAAAGACGTATTTTATGCAAATTATCCGCACAATGATTTAGGGAGAGATTTACTCCACACAGAAAATAATAACCTAATAGAGCATCCGAACGGAGGAAACTCTAACAGTAAATTTTCATTAATTTCACCAGAACTTATATACTCTAAACCTGCGTTACCAACAGAAATGGTTTTGTCAGGGTATCAATTAGGTAATTCAAGAGGATATTTTCAAGATGTTGAAGAGCATTCAAGATGGGTTATTTTATCAAATAATGCAAAGAGAACAGCTACCACTTTGGCAACAATAGAAGCTGTATTAGAAGCAGTTATAAAATCATCAGAATTAATAGCTCAAACTTGGTTTGTTGCGGGATTATCTAGTGGAGCTAGTTTAGGTTCTGTAGGTGCAGGAATAGCTGCCGCAGGATATGGTGTAAGCTCTGTTATGAGGATAGGTAAATATAGACTACAGTGGCTAACAACTATTAGAGATTTAGGTTCACCAGAAATATTTGCAAGTGTTTTTGCTTCGGAAGGATATCATAACAAGTTTTTGAGAAATCAAGATGAAGAAAATTATGTGAGAGCTTTATCTGTTAAGAAATATTTAAGAGAAGGTAATTTTATATTTACCGATGAACATTCAGGAGAACCTATTTCTATAAATAATTTTAGCAGAGAAAATTCTGTTTTTACATCTTTAGGAAATTACGAGTTTGAATACAACGACACATATAAGTTTTATGATAATAATACAACAAATTCTGAGTCAGGTAGTAGAACTATAGCCTCACAAAATGGATGTGATAATACAGAAGTTATAAGAAATGCAGGTAGTCCATATTTTACACTTAAAAACTATCTTCCTTCTCAGTATGGAACTATAGATTCAATACAGTGGTTAACGACAAACTATTTTTCAGATTTATCAACGGATAATTCATGCGAAGTAATTTATGGAGGAACGGTTTTTATTTCTAGATTTACTTATAAAAGAAAAATACAGTTATTCAATAAGACAGCTTTTGGACTTCCTGACAAACTTCCTTTCAAATATTCTAACTATCAAAATATAGCAAAAGCTAAGTATTATGTAGATTATGAAAATGGAGGAGGAGATAATTTATCCAGCGCATTATTTCCAGATATTGATAGTAATTATGAACTAGATTGTTTTAATAGGGGGCAGTTCTATATTAAAAAACCGTCTAAGTTTTATTTGTATTATTATGGTATTGCAAATTACTTAGTAGAGAGTGAAATAAACTGCAATTTTAGATATGGATTAACACAACCTAAAGACCAATTCTATCCTCAATCAGGAGATTTATTAAATTGGGTACAAGAGAAAAATGTTTCAATAAAAGAACCAAACACTTTTTATTATAATAATGTATATTCCTTACCTGTTTACAAATCACCATACACTATTTTAGACAGAACATATTCGAAAGAAGTTTGGGACAAGAAAGATGATTCCGAAAATGGAGTGATATATTCGCTACCCGATAACTCAGAGAATGATTTAGTTGACCCTTGGTTGATTTATAGACCATTAGATAGATATGAATTCCCTAAAAAATATGGTAAGCTAATAAGCCTTAGAGACTTAGAATCAGCTCAAATATTAGGGAGATTTGAAAATCAACAAGTGTTATTTAATGCAGTGGATAATTTAGCTAATGAATTGTCTCCAAGCTTAGTAGAAATAGGTACAGGTGGAATATTTACAAAAAGACCAATTGACTTCAAAGCTACAGATTTAGGATTCGCAGGAACACAGCATACAGACATGTCTAGCACACCTTACGGACATTTTACAGTGGATGCTAAGAGAGGGAAAATATTCCAATTAGACCAAAATGGAAGAGATTTACAACCTATATCAGATGTTATTGGTGGAAGAGATAGTGGATTAAAAAATTGGTTTAGAGAACAATTACCATTCAAAATATTAAGAACATTTCCTGATATAGATATAGATAATAAATTTAAAGGTATTGGCATATCTATGGGTTGGGATGCTCGCTTCGATAGAGTGTTCATAACTAAAAAGGACTATATTGTAAAAAATACAGATTGTCTAAAGTATTCAGAAGAGGACGGATTTTATACAGATTGCGGCGAAGAAGGAGTGACATGCCCAGACGGATATACATATAACGGAATCACTAATATGTGTGAACGCACAGTATTGACACCACCTTTATGCCCAGACGGTTATATCTATGACAGCGAAGCACAAACCTGTACCTTAACTACAGTGACAGAAGCAGAGTGTACATGTACAGCAGATGTCACAACTCCATCGCAAATAGTATGTAGTGGAGCAGAAACTGGAATAGAATTAACAAGTACATCAACAGGAGTATCATTTAATTGGACAGCAGTTCAAGATGGAGTAACAGGAGCAACATCTGGAAGTGGAATGAGTATAAATCAAACTTTAATAGGAAGAGGAACAGTAGTTTATACAGTGACGCCATTTGAAATAGAGAGTGGTTGTGAAGGTACTCCAACTAATGTAGTAGTAACAGTTAATGAAACACCAAATTTAGTAGTAACTCCAACCAGTTTAACAATTGAAAGTGGAAGTGCGGCAATTATAGAATTAACTAGTGAACAAACAGGTACAACTTTCTCATGGACGGTGAATAATTCAGGAACAACAGGAGCTGTATCAGGAACAGGAAGTACAATTAATCAAGTAATTACAGGAGAGGGAACATCCACTTACATAATTACACCAACATTAGGAGATTGTATGGGAGAACCAGTGAATGTAGTAGTTAAAGTTGAAAGCACTTTTATTCCATGTAATGCAGGTATGGACGTAGCATTCTTAATGGACTATACAGGAAGTATGGGAACTACAATTAATAGTTTAAAAACAAACATCTCAACAATTGTAGCTAAAATTGTAGAAAAATCAGAGGGAGATTACAGATTATCATTAACTCTTTTTGATGAGAATACCGATGCTATTCCTAGTAACTACGGAGCATCAGGAGGTTATACAAGCTTACCATCCGACCAAAAACATATCTATAAGTCAACAATAGGAAATGAACTGTATAAGTACATTACAACAGTTGAAAAATTTGATTTGAATAATGAACTAAGTTTTGGTGGTCAATTGGATGTTTTAAACACCTCCTTTTTCCCGCTAGGTAGTGGTGGAGATACTCCAGAACCTGCAACATACGGCTTAACCAGAGTTGTAGATTTTGATATAGCTGGTGCATTTAGACCAACAGTATCTAAATTAGTAATTATAGCAACAGATGCAGAAACTAATGAAAGCGTTACAGGAGAGATAGCTGCAATAACACAAAGTTGTATAGACAAAGGAATTAAGGTAATGTTATTAAATGTTAATTCTACAACTAAACCTATATTACAGAATTTAGCAACAGTTACAGGAGGTGTGATTGCTAACGGAGGAGTTACACAAATTATTACCGCTTTAGATGAAATATGCGAATAAAAAATAAAATAAGATGACTTGCACTTGCGAAAATAATGAATGTACACAAGAAACACAAGGAGGTATTGTTCTATGCACATGTGTAGACATTATCTCCGATGTAGTTTGTCCTGAGAATTGCGAACCAATCTTAATAGATGATAACATAGTTTGTAGTTGCATAGATTCAGTAGAACCAGTGTTTACACAAATAAAAACAAAAATAGATTTTAATAATACTGATTATTTTGAAGAAGCTAGTTGGACAGTATCTTATAAACCGACAGAAGGGCAATGGGGCAGTTATTTTAGTTTTAAACCTGATTACTATGTAAACCATAACAATTACTTTCAAACAGGCTTAAATTACTTTAAAAACAGCACTTGGACAGGAACTTTGAATAGTCATCTATTAACAAATAAATCTTATTGTGTTTTTTACGGTGAAAAGTATCCTTTTATTGCAGAAATACCTGTTAAGAATCAATATGTGACAAAAGTATTAGAATCTGTTAAAATTGGATTAGAACCTAGAAGATATCAAAATGAGTATGATTATGCTGTAAATAAAAATATAGGATTTTCAGAAGTAACTGTCTATAATTCTACAAATAATTCAGGAAGATTAAACCTTAAATTAGAAAAAAGTTTAACCCAAACGGCTAAATACCCTAAAACTAATGCTGACAATACTCAAGACATTATTTCAACAGTGAGTGATGAATATCAAAGATTTAACTATTTCTTTAATCGCGTAAAGAACCAAGATAATAATGTTGAAATATGGAATAATGACAATGTGAGAATAAATAAAATAATAAATCCACATGCAGTAGCCTTTAAAGGAAAAGCAAATTTAGAGAGAATGAGAGGAAATTATTTTATGTTAAGAATGGAGTTTACAGATTCACAACACATGGTTATTTTAAAGAATACAGTACAACAAGAGAAAATATGAGTTTATTAAAGTACAAACAAGTTGGAGAAATAGACCCTTCATTTTATGCAAAACTGGCTCAAGCAGAATCAGGCGGGAAAAGTATAAAAAATCCACAAAAAGGAGCTAGTGCGGCAGGAATTTATCAGTTTACAAAAGGTACTTGGAAAGCTGTAACAGAAAAGATGGGATTAAATTACACAGCAGATGACAGGTATGACCCAGTGAAACAGCAAAAAGTAATAGAAAGATTTACTAAAGATAATGAACAAGCTATAACAAATACTTTAGGCAGGAAACCAAATAGTACAGAATTGTATGCTGCTCACTTTTTAGGAGCGGGAGGAGCTAATAAATTTTTAAGGTCTTTGCAATCTAACCCTGACGCGAGAGTAACCCCAACAGAGGCAGAATTAAAATATAATAAAGGCGTTTTTCTAAATAAAAGCGGACAACTTAGAACTAATAAAGAAGTTTATAATGAACTCACAAGAAGAATAGAAGGAGGTAAAAAGAAAGTAGATTCTGATTTTTATACTCCGCCAGTGGAGGCTGTTGCAGAAGTAATTAACATAGAATCTCCAATTACACAAAAAGTAATCAATTTTGATTTAAGTAAAGAAGGAACTACCTTTGCAAAATCAGAAGATACTCCTAAAGAAGTCGAAGCAGAGAAAATATTGACTGAGAGAACTAATGAGTTGAATTTAATTGATGAAATGGTGAATCAGCAAAGAAATAATATATCTCAACAGTTTAATGCACCACAAATGCAACAAACAGCTCCTACTCAAAAAAGCATAGAACAAACTTTTGTAGAAGTTTCTAATTTCGTAGACGCTCCAATTGCCAGAGGAGGTGGAATTATAAAAAGTCAAAGAGGACAAATAAACTTTCCTTGGCAACCTACAGAAATACAGGGCAATACGATGAGTACAGAAGGTTATGGAAACATACCTTTATTAACTATTCCTGACGTAGGCGAACCTCAGATAATACTACCAAACACAGGAGAGCATTATTTTCCACAGGCAACAAAATTTACAGAATTCCCTATAAATTTACAAGAATATTTTAAATGAAAAATAAGCAAGAAGAACAAATAAAAAAAGCATTTCAAAACTACGTACCAAAAGCTCAATTTGGAATGAACATAAATCCTTTTAATTTTCAGCAACAAGCTCTGGGATACCAAGTACCTGAAAACATAGGGTACACTCCTAATTTGCAAGAAAATAATTATGGATTTGGTAATGGAATGGGACAGTTATCTAATCAAGCTATTGCTGAACAAAATTTAGCATTTGGTCAAAATTGGGCAAATAGAAATCCACTTCCTGAAAATATACAGGGTAATGTAGAAACTAATATAGGATACACACCACAAACATACAATGACGAGACTCAAACAAACGGTTATAGAAATTGGGTAGACGCTAATATTACAAATACGCCTGATGGTGGAATAGAAAATCAAGCTGCTCTACAATATGGGCTTTATAATCTTGGTAGAGGAAATACCACAAGCGGTGTATTAGGATTGAGTAAAGCAGGACTAGGAATGCTAAGAGAAGGCTTATCATCTTATTCAGCAGGTAAAGCTAATCAGTATGCCGCCAACCAATACCAACAAAATCAATACACGGACTGGAGAAAACCTGTTTATGCTCAAGAAGGAGGAACTATTCAAAGACCTCTAACAGATGCGCAAGTGAATGACATAAATACTAATAACCTATTTGGAGGAATGCAAATTACACCTGAATTTGGCAAGTCGGGATATTTTGTAACTGAAGAAGAATTTGACAGACAATCGGCACAAAGAGCAGCTCAACAACCTGCACAAACAGATTATTCAAAACTACCTATTAGAGATATCACTTCAGATGGACAATTCACTGACAGAAAAGTTTGGAGAACTCAAAAACCCGAATGGTTTGTAGGTAAACAAGAGCCTGTACAAGGTAGAGATTATACAACAGTTCCTTATAGTCAATGGGAAGGATATCAACAATCTCCTGAATACATGACTTATGTAGGTGCACCAAGACCTAAACAAAGACAAGTAGCTATGTTTCAAGAGGGAGGAGAAATGGGTTCGCAATCTCCATCACCAGAAGAAATAATACAAGCATTTTCACAGCTCACACAACAAGACCCGCAAGCAATAGTAGCTCAGCTTCAACAAATGCGTCCAGAGCAACAACAAGCTTCACTACAACAGATGATGGATGCTCTACAAAGTCAAGTTCCACAAGCACAAGAAGGAGGAAAAATCTCTGGTGCAGAATCTCTGACGGGAGAATATGCCGTAGAAGAACCAAATGGCGCACCAATAACAGTTGAAGTAGAGGATGGAGAGTATATAAAAGATAATAAGACAGGGGAAATTAAAAAAGTAGTTGGTGATAGTCATGAAGACGGAGGAGTGGGAATGAATTTAGAAGACGCTAAAATAATTTCTAACTTCACTAAAGTAGGTGCAGACAACGCGAAACAACTCTCAAAAGAATATGATGTAAAAATTTCATCAAAAGATACATTTGCAACGGTTTTAGATAAAATAACTAAGAAATCAGGATTAGAAAAGCTAATTGATGAAGAAGTTAAATTAACAGAACAACTAGAAAAAGTAATTACTAATTCAGAGTCAGATGAAAACTCACAAGAATTAAATACACAGTTCTTGACAGGTAAAATGCAAGAAATAAAAGATAAGCAAATTCCTTTAAGAGACTATAGAAGTAAAGCTTTTGAAGATGTATTTAGCAGACAAGAAAAAATTCCAAAAAAGAATGGGGATTTACAAGCTAAATATATGCAAGAAGGAGGTTACACTAATGAAGACAGAAGAAGCAGATTCAGAGATTGGGCTCAAAATATGCAAGCTTTTGGATATCAAGGAAACATAGATGTACAAGCCAAAGATTTAAACAGAGAAGCAGGAAAACTCCAAAAATGGATGGTGGAAAATAAGCCTGAATTAGTAGTGGACTATTTTCAAACTCAGCCAATGACAGCAAAAGGTGTTGAAATTATAAAAAATCAATATCCTGATGCATTTAAACAGGCGGGAATAGAAGCTAATAAACAAGCTTCTCAATATACTCCACAAGAAAAAGAAGCTTTGAAAGGTGTTTTAGGAAGTGAATTAAACAATCAATTCTGGTTAGACCAATTCAATGATGAGAAGTACGATTGGAGAGGAGTTTTAGCACCAATTGGTTCAGAATTACAACCTGTAATTGGAGATAATGCAAATCAAATAACCACTTCAGCAGTTTTACCAACGCCAAATATTGTAGAGCCTACAATAGCAGATGTCGCAAATAATGCGCCTCAAAAAGAACCAACAGCAAGACAATTAGGTGAAAACAATTTCAGATTTCAACCTTTGTATATGCAACCATCAGCAGTTCAGCCTGTAATGTTGGCAGGAGTGCAAGCACCAAATGTTAGAACAGATTTTGTTAAAACAACAGTAGAACCTAATTTGGTTGAATTAGCCAGACAAAGCATTGCAACACAAGAACAATTAGGATTTTTACCTGATTCTCAAAGAGCGGCAATGTTAGCAGCAAGTTTTGCTCAAAATCAATCTGTAGCAAATCAAGCGATTTCACAAGCAGAAGTGGCTAATCAACAAGCAGAAAATGCAGCGAGATTACAACAAGCTAATTTAGATTTCAAAGCTGACATCACTAACCAACAGTTTAGACAAGATTACCAAAATCAGGTGTTTGGTGGACAAAATGCTTATGAACAAAGCTTGCAAAATTATTTTAATAAGTATAATGAACAAGGACAATTAGCAGAATTAGAACGTAATAAAATAAACGCTTACAATCAATTATTTGACAAATATAAAATCAATAATGGTCAAGTGAATTTTGTAGACAGTAATTCTAATATCATAAGCACACCTACTATGGGAAGTCCAGCTACACAATACGTAGATATAAATAAATTACCAGAAACAAGACAAAAACAAATAGCGAAAGATTTGAAGTCACAGAAAAAATAACCAATTTTAGATAACAGTTTATTATAATTATCTTTACAGCCTCACAATACAACGTGGGGCTTTTTAATTAAAACATTAATGGAAGAAAAACGAAATTATTATATATATAGACACTTAAAACCATGTGGAGAAGTGTTTTATGTAGGATTAAGTAAAAATAAAAAAAGAGCTAAAGATAGAACGGCTAGGAATAGATATTGGAAAAGTCTAGTTAAAAAACATCCTAATTATGAAGTTCAAATATTAACTACAGGTTTAACTAAAGATGAGGCTTGTGAGATAGAAACAACTCTTATTTCTTGGTATGGTCGTAGAGATTTAAAATCAGGTACATTAGTAAATCTAACTAGCGGAGGAGATGGTGTAGTAGAAATGTCAGAGGAGGGCAGAGAAAAAATATCCAGAGCGAATAAAGAACGTCTTAAAAATAAAGAAAACCACTATATGTATGGAAGAAAGGGAGAGCTTTGTCCATTATATGGTAAACCTAGGTCTGAAGAATTTAAACAACGTATGAGCATAATTATGAAAGAAAGATATGCTAATATGGAGATAAATCCAATGAAGGGCGTACCTCAACCAAATAGAAAATTATTAAAAGGTGCTGATAATTATGGGTCTAAGCCGATTATTGATGTTATTACTCTAGAAACATTTGTATCTATAAGAGAGGCGAGTAAAAAAATAGGCATAAATAGGTCAAGACTTGCTGAATTTTTAAACGGAAAAACAAAAAACAGAACAAACTTAGTATACTTAAAAGACTATGTAGAAGGTATGCAAGTAAAAGAAGCAGATAGAAGACCACATAAAAAAGAAGTATTAGATACCGCAACAGGTATTATTTATAGCTCTTGTGCGGAAGCTTCTAGACAATTAGGTATTAGTAAAAATACATTGTCTCAATATTTGACAGGAAAGAAACTTAATAAAACAACTTTAATTTTTAAGCCAAATGAGTAATTATCTCAGCAAACCCGTCCATTATGGTACAACAATTTCTACAGATGTTACTGATATACTGTTTAAAGTTGCAATGGCTAAAGAGGAGAAGTATAATTTAGCTCAGAACGCCATACAAAATACCGTAGACCAATACGGGGCTTTAGCACAAAACTTACGTCAAAAAGGTAAAGAATACTTGGCAGGTAAGTTAGATGCTGTTACACAGCTTGTAAATAACTCAGGAGATAGAGATTTATCTAAATCAGGAGTAGCCAGAGCAATTAACAGTCAAATAAAAAATATAGTTCAAGACCCAACAGTTTTGAATGAAATAAACCAAAGTCAAAAGATACAAGCTTTTTCAAAAGATGTTGAAAGACTAAAAGAAAAAAGTCCTGACAGGTTTGACGAAGGTAATTATCAAGATGCTTTAAATATGGCAGGAGTTCAAAGCTTTATGAGTGGAGAAACAGATAAAGTGGGAAATTTGGTATACCATGATTATGTAAATGTTCCTGAATTACTAAACAAGAACGCACAAACATACATAGATAAAAACGGTAAGGAACAATATTTAGGTACACAGAGAGCAGGAGACTTAGCACATCCATATGACATACAGAAATTTGGTATACGAGTTTCAACAGATGATATTCAAAGTCATTTGATTAACTCTTTAGATTCTAAAGCTATGGCGCAAATGCAAATAAACGCTAGGCGTACTATAGGAACAGATTCTAATGCCTATATGATTGAACAACTTTCTGATGAAAACTCTAAAAATAAAAATTTTTTAGCGCAAGGATTAGCTGAAATGAAAGGAATGTCAGCAGAAGAAGCTGCTCAATACGAACCGCAAATAACTGCACTTAAAAAAGCAATTTCCGATAATGATATAAAGATAAAAACAGGAAATTTTTCTATTAATGATGCGTATCAAACTTATGCTAATAGAGTTACTAGAGATGTTGCGGGAGAATACGATAGAGATATTATAACTAAGTTTGATGTTGATAAAATGGCTTATGAGATAGCCAAAGATGATAGAAATTATGCATTGGAAGTAGAGAAATTTAACTTTCAAAAACAAAAGTCTTTATCAGAGAGTCAAGAAAAAGTGGATGTAGCTAGAAAGGCAGCATTAGGAATAACTACAGACGTAGTGCAAGTAGAGGGTGACAAAGAACAGTCTGATTTTACAAATATTAGACAAGCTACACATCGTTCGGCAGCAGCTTTAGATTTGTATCTAGCTAAAAATGACCCTAATTATAAATTGTTAGATGAGAAAGAAAAGTGGAATTATAAATTATATCTTGATGCAGAAAACCCTAAGATAAAAGGAAATACAGCAGAGTATAGAAATTTAGTGGAAGATTTCCAAGCCTCACAAAAACAATATGCAAATATAGTATCTACCACAACAGACGGGATTCAATCTACCACAACAGATATCTTTAATCAAATGTTACAAGGTAAAGGAACTTCCGACTTAAATACTAGAAATCTATCCACTACAATGCCATTAACTGCTACAATGTTAGGGAGAAAAGATATAACTTCTTTCAACAATTTAAGTACTGCTCAAAAATATGGAGTTATGGCAGAATTTGCAAGTAGTAATTTACAATATAATAATAAATTAACAGGTGATGTAAGAGCTGCATATGAAAGGTCTGTAACAGGATTAAAAGCAAAATTAGAAGGTTTAAAAACTACAGATTCTAAGGTAATTCTAAACACTATAAAAGGAAGTACTTCAACACAAGAAAGGTCTGGAGTAGCTTCAATTTATGCAGGAAATATTTTAACAGGTGCACTAGCTTTAGAGAAAAAAGTAATCGCGCCAGTTGCAAACGCTTTAGAATATGGATTCAATAGAGTATTTAATAATCAAGAAATAGCAGATACTAGATTAAGAGAAAGACAAGCTACGGATGCATTAGTGGCTCAAGACTTAAGTAGAAGTTTTGAAGATGTGAGGGAAGTTAATAGAGATTTATTTTACACAGATTCTAATATTACAGAAATTCAAGGTAGAGACTTATCAGGAGGAATAGCTGCTAAAACTCAATTTGATGTAGAAAATGAAAGAATTAAAAAACTAATAGAAGAAAAATCAGCAGGGTATAGTAAAAATCTAAGTGATAAGAAAGCATATACATTTTCTACTCTGGATAAAGGGCAAGCACCTACAGCAAGAGCTTTAAGAGCAGCAGTTTTAAATTCTTCAGACGCACCAGAAGTTCCAGAAGGAAGTAATGATTATACAGTACAACGAGAAGGAGAAGGATATAGAATTGGATTTACTAAAAAAACAAAATTAGGACAAGAACGTTCATCAATATATGTAGACACATTACCAACAACAGTTTCTGACACATTTAATGAAACACAACAAGATTGGAAAAATAGCCCTTTTAATCCTGATATTAAATTAACACCTCAAGCATTTTTACCTGAAACTAGTGCTGCAAAAAGAAATGTAGAGGTGAGGAATATAGCAGAAAACCTAACAGACGTGATGAGTCAACAAATGATTGCACAATTACAAACTGACCCTTCAAAGTCTCCATTCAAAACAACAATAGAATTTGCAAATCAAATAATACAAGACAGAGGTGCGGACTTCTTCCAAAGAAATCAACAGCCAATAAATACTATTTTAAACAGTAAGTTTACAGCTGCGCCAAAAGTTACATCTGACCCTAATAATCCTTTCTGGGTAGATATATATTACACAGACCCAACAACAGGACAAGAAGTAGTAAGTTCACAACCTTTAACAGGAAGAGAAAAAAATAACAGTTCTTTTTATTTACAATACAGTATAATGATAAATAATTTGAAAGAAAATCTGATAAATAACTTGAATGGACAATAATTTTAATAAGATAGTTTATTTAAACGAAAGAATTAAAGGAAGCTACAAGCCAGAGACACAAGACAGTCAAACCTCTTTAAGTCCAATATGGAATATTCAGGAAGACACTAAACCTAGATTTGAAAGTATTACACCTTACAAAGAAGAAACTATTTACCAGACAATGAATGATGGTACTAAAGTTTCTAAGTATGAAAGTTTTATTCCAGGAATTAATAATGAACAACGTTTAGCAGAACAACAATCAACTTCTGAAAAATGGATAAACGGAGCTAGTAAATTCTTTGCAAAAACAGGAACAGCAGTTTTAGGCGGCACTTACGGTATTGTAAATGATTTAATAGTTGGTGTAAAAGAAGGTTCTCTCTCAGCAGCATATAACTCAGACTTTGATAAATGGTTAGACGACTTAAATACAAAATTAGATTATAAGCTACCAAACTATTATACAGAACAAGAAAAAGAAGCAGGATTTGGAGGAAGTATAGGTTCAGCTAATTTCTGGGCAAATGATTTTCTAGGAGGATTGAGCTTTACAGCAGGGGCGATTGTTTCTGAAGGTATTTGGGCTTATGCTACAGGAGGAACTTCACTATTAGCCAGAGGAGGCGCAGGAGCTTTAACGAGAAACTTAACAAATGCAGAGTTAAAGACAGCAGGGATATTTGGTAAAAGAATAGCTACTCAACCAATGAGAAATGCTGTAAATGCACCATTGTCTTTAGGCTCTGTAGTTCAAGCAACAAGAGCAAATCAAACAGTTAAGGCTTTAGATGCTTTGAGATTTACTATGACTTCGGCAGGATATGAGTCGGCTATGGAGGCTAGACAATATATGAAAAACACTGAAGATGAGTGGTTAAAAAACTTTGAAAACCAAAATGGACGAACACCTGATGGAACAGAGTATCAAGACTTTAAAAATAATCTGACAAACACTGCAAATGCTGTTTTTACAGCTAACATGGTTTTAGTAGGAAGCTCCAACATGGCAACCTTCGGTAAACTTGCTATGGGTAAAACTATTAAACCTGAATTATCAAATTCTTGGTTCAGTAAAAATTTATTGGGAGTAGGGTTTAAAGAAGGTACAGAAAGAGGAACTTTAGAAGCTATACAAGCTACAACTGCACAAAAAGCATTTTCACGAGTTTATGGAATAGGTAAACATGCAGTGACGGAAGGACTGTATGAAGAAGGAGGTCAAAAAGTAGCGTCAGAAACAGCTAAAAACTTTATGTTGAGTGGTTATGATAAAAATGCCACTAGAACTAGCTATGGAATGCAAGAAGCTTTATATGAAGCTTTATCTAGTACATATGGTACAAAAGAAGGGTGGAAAGAAGTAGGACTAGGAATGTTAATTGGAGCATTTGGCGGTGGATTTTCTAGCGTAGCTTCAGGACAAGGATTGTTTAACGACTCAGCAATAGAAAGACAGAATATAGAAGCTAATGTAAATAATTATAACAATTTCCACGTAGGAATGTTAATTAATAATCAAATAGCTAATAATAAAATTTCAAGAGCTATTGAAAAAAGTGATGCTGCCAATAAAAAAGACGACAGTACAGGTGAAATACAAGCTAATAGAGAGAGCATGATTGCTGTACTAGAGAATTTAGATTCTTTAGGTGGAGTGGATTATGGAATAGAACAGTTTCAAACAGCTATGAATGCTACACCTGATGCAGATTTAGCACAACAGTTAGGTGTAAGTGTAGAAGAAGCAGCTCAATACAAACAAATTAGAATTTCGGAGTTTAAAGAATTAGCCTCAGACTATGAAGCTTACAATAATTTCTCTAATTCTTTATTGGGAGATGTTAAAATAGCAGGGATGTCCAATGATGACAGAATTAAATTAGGTAGAGCCATCACTTCAAATATGGTGTTGGGTAAACACGCCTTAAAAGATTCTCAAGATATTACGAACACTATTAAAAGATTTATAGCGTCTGACATTACAACTAGTAATTCCGCAGAGCAAGCTATAGATACAGATTTTGTATTAGACCAAACAGAAGCTAATAAAAAGAAACAGTATAATATATTAGATAGAAAGTCAAAATACTTAGCTAAAACAGAGCAAGACCTACTTAGAAAAACTTTAGATTTACAAACTATCTCTAATAAAGAGGATAACACAGAAAAAACTAGACTTTTAAATGATAATGCTAAAAAGCTTTTAGATGTACAACAAGAAAAAGCAGAAATTTATAATCAAAAACAAGTTATTGTTGATGCCATAAATGTTAAAAATTTAACAGGTACTAACATAACAATTGAAATGCTGGACAACCAAAAAGAGAATATAGGAAAACTTAGTGAATCTATACAAGCTTTAAAACAAGTTGACCCGCAAAAATATGCAATTGTACAAAAATTAATTCAAGAGCAAAGTAGAGCCATAAGAAATGTTAAGGGATTTAATGAGACTACACAAACTCTTATGAATCCAGAAACAAGATTTACTTTGTTGAATGGATGGTTGTCTTCAATACTTAAAGCTCGTGATTATAAAGAAAATGAATTTGAATATTTTAAATCAACTTTAGAAAGTTATGCTGAAAATAAAGCGGAGATAGAAATTATTGTAAGAGGACAAAAAGAAGATAATGAAGCTTATGTTAGCTTTAAAAAAGGAGAGGTTGTTGAGAATAGTTATTTAGAAAAGTTAAACTCGGAAATTAAAAAAGGAAACACTCTAACAATACAACAGCAAGAAATATTAAATGCAAATTCAGAAAGAGCAGAGGAGCTTAATGTAGACACCATAGAAATAGAAGAAACAGTAGAGAAACCAAAGTCTCAGATAGACCAAAAGATAAATGATATTCTAAATAAGAATCTCTATACACTACAATATATTGGTGAAGAGGTATTGACAGCAGAAGAGCCTACACAAGAAGAGATTAACAGATATCAAGAACTATTATATAACAATGAGAATACAGAAGAATTCCAAAATCTGACTAAAAAATTAACAGATTGGACAATATTAGAAGGTTCTGTAGATGAGTATGACAGTTCTATTGCAGATTTATTGAGAATTAGAAAAGCTTTACAAGATAATGTTTTGAGAGCTGAAACTAAAGTGGAGTATTCCAATACGGACTACGATTTCTTAACAGCAGAAATAAATACAGCTGATACACCTTTTTTAACTAATTCCTCTGTAGTTAAATCTCCTGACAATGCTTTGACATTCGTTTCAGAAAGAGATGGAATTAGAAAACAAAATATCAGTTTTTTATCTATTGAAGGTTTTGCAAGATTCTTCCCTAATTCAGAAATCTTCTCTAAAACAAGAACGGGACTTAAAGAATTTAAACCTAGTAAGAAAGAAGGAAGTAAGTTTGTAATTATACAGGAAGATAAAGAGATAGAAGTAGAAGTGGGAACTAATTCTAGACTAGTAGTTTTAGAAAATTCTTTAAATAATATTCCATCCACTCTACACATATTAAGTACAGGTGTAAGTAATCAAAATATACTTTTTGAAGAATTAGCTAATGGTGAATTAATTCCTGTAAAATCAGATTTCATAACAGAAGACACTAAAGGTAATAAAGTACAAGCTGTTCCTGAATTAGTAAATTCTAAGAAAAAAGGAGATGTTTTAGAATTAAGAGTAGATAAAGAGGATTCTTATAATGCACAATTAATTCAAAAATACAATTCTAATCCAACAGACCAAGCCTTAGAAGAGTTAGAGAATAGTTTAAACATATATATTTACGGACAAGGCAGTAATGAAGTTTTAGGTCAATTATCAGCCACTACAGGAAATAGTGCAATTACGCCAGCATTTGAAAAAAATAAATCTATAAGAAAAGAAACTGTAGAAAGAATGCTATTTTCTCCCGATAGAATTGTAGGCACGGGACAAACAGCAACAGTTAATACAGTGTTGTTAGGGAGTCCTAATTTACAAGCACAACTAGATGAAAATGGAAATGCACAACCTACAACTATACCATTCACTGAAAAAGCTTTGGAAAACATAGTTTCTACAGGATATATGCAAGGAGATGATGTAGTTTACAGTAAATCTGTAAATGATGTAAACTTAACAAGTGTAAAAGGAATCACTAAAAGAAACGCACAATTTAAAATACCATTTGTTGTTATAAGATATCAAGATAAAAATGTAGCGTTCCCTATTAAAATGAATGTCACACAAATATCAAAAAGTGAGGATTTAAGTAGAATAATGAATACAGAAATTTCAGCAGATGAAAAAGCTGTACAAGTTATTAGACTCATGCAAGGTTCAGGTATAAGTCCAGAAACATATAATATAAATTTCGCAAATACAGATTGGCAAACCTCTGATGAATTGAATAACTTATCAGACGCTTTAAGCGAATTGGAATTATACTTATCCGCTGATGAATTAGCTGACAAATCTTTCGATAAAAATCAATTACTGTCTTCCGCAGAAATAGCTGTAGATATAACAAACAATCCTTTCAGTACAGGAAAACTCCTTATTAATTTAGGAAATGTAGAATATCAAAGTCCTGTACAAAAAAGAAGCGAATTACAAGATAATGTTGTATCTTTGGAGGCAGAATTGAGCGATGAAGCAATTCAGATAAATAGGCAAATAAATGAAGCAGCACAAATAGCTTCAAATTTAGATTTAACTTTTCCAGAAGATAATACTTTTATTCAAGCTTTCAGTGAGAACGCTGTTATATCTGTAGGTAGTGAAAATCTTCCAAATATATCTCAACAAGTGAATATAAACATTCTTAGAGAAGCAATATCAGAAAGTATTCCTAAAAAAGTTTTAGATATTGTAGGTAAAGATAAAATTGATAGTATTAAAAACAAGTTTGAAAAAATAGCGGAATTGAAAGAATTAATGAATGAAGCTAAAATACAAGCAAATCTTAGAAAAGAAGTACAAAAAGTAAAAGAATGTTAAAATGAGTTGTAACATAACTATAGATAATGGCACTATAAAAATAGAAGCCAACAATGGAAAACCTAGTATATTATTTGCTAACGCTAAAACATTCACAGGGAATCAAGAGCAAGCCTCAGATATTTGGGCAGTTTCACAAACAGAAAGTTTTTTAGACAACGCTCTAATCACAGAAACAGATAAAAATGGAGAACCTATTTTAAAAGATGTTGTCTATTTCATAGAAAGAGAAAATATTAAAGAGCCTCTGTCTGAGCAGGAATTAACTCAATTGAAAGTAAATTTAGCTGACACTAGATTTGAAAACTCTGACCAATTAAAAGAAGAATTGAGAGATGCATTTTTTCCTGAACCTACAAGAAACAGTTTAAATAATTTAGACATCTATACTTCCTACGAAAGAGAAAATATTCTGAGAGACTTAGAGTTGCAAAACAGTATTCAAGAGTTTATAATAAAACTTTCAAACACAGAAGAGACAGTTGTAAATGACGCTTTTTTAAATAAAGATTTCATAGTTTCTGATGGTTTAACTCCTAATCAGTTTGGTAAAACACAAATAAAAAATCCCTACATTGTAGAACAGGATGCTATTCAAAAATTAGGCGGGTTAAAAGAAGAAGAATTCAACGTAGCTATACAAGACCCCGAATTAGAATTTCTAAAAGGGAAGTATGATTTTTTCAGCAAGTTTAAAAGAATAAGACAGAAGGTTTATGAGAATGGAATATTAAGAGACAAGCCACAAACGGATACAAAAAATCTGCTAGACAAGGTGTTGCAAGAAGATGTAAATGGAAGTTTAAGAGATACAGTTAGTAAACTATTAGTCGTACACCCATTCGTTTATGACAATTCTCCACAGGAAGTGCAAACAATGTTGTCTACAATAAATAAAAAAGCTGCTAAATTAGGATTGGACTTGAAAAACTTAGGTACTTTCTATGACAACAAAAGTCAGGAAGAAATGAAAGATTTTCTAGTTAGTGTTAACAACTTATTTAATTTAGGAAACATAGATGAATTCGCAAGTGTTTATGATGATTTCTTTGGTGTAGACATTTCTCCTAAAGTGATTGTTCAAAATATCCAAGGAAATAAAAGTATGTACAATGTAATTACTAAAGACAGTGCATATACTCTATTCCAAAATGAAGGACTTTTACCTTTAGGAAATAATTTATATCAAAGAACAGACGCTCTAAGACAAGATTTAGATAGTTTATATGATATTGCATCACAAAGATTAAACACACCCTTAGAAGAGCTAAAAAGACGTATTCAGAGTGAAGTGAAGTTAATTGATTTATCAAAAGTTGAGCAAGAAAGCATAGATTCAGAAGTTCTGCAAAAAATGGTAATTTACAAAGAATTATTGAGCGGAAAGCTAGATAATGAAATAGAGTTATCAACCTATGAAGAAAACCTTGTCATTGATGTGAAAGAAGTGTCGGACGAATATGTTTCTGAATTCTACATTGCAAATATGAATAGTGAGTTATTTAAAATAACAGAGAATGGAATAGAACCAATAAGTTTAGACCCAATTACTTTACAGGCAATTAGGGTAGAGATAGAGAACAATTCTAAGCTTAAAAATTACTTCAATGCCAAAATAAATTCTGAGATAACTTTTCCTAATGAGGGAGAATACGTAGATTCAGATGAACAAAACATTAGAGACTATTATACAAATTATCCGCAAGCATTACCTATTTTTCAAGAAGATTATCAGAGAATGGAAGACGGTAAAATAGGAGCTCAATCGCAAGAGCCGTTTTTAAGAATTAGTGATGGTATTTATCAAAGGTCTGATGTTAACATATATGAAAAAATGATTCCAAATACAGGGGAATACAAGGTTTACGGGTTGAATATTGCTCCTGATATACTGCCCTCATACACAGCTATACCACAAACTAATCCTGAATTAAATGTAACAAACACTTACAATAAGGCACAGGAAGAAAAAATAAATGAAGAATTAGCTTGTAAATAAATAATTTTACACTTATATTTGCAAATAAAAACATAAATAAATGGATTGTTCTATAATTAGAAACGAAGAAAACAAAATAACAAAAGTTTTAAACGAAGTTGGTGAAGAAAGTCAACTTTTTATTAATATAGCTAAATCTCCCTTAGTAAAAGATACAGAAGAAGCTTTAAATATTTATAAAAACGTTTACAGCGAGAACTTTAATGGGGATAGGAGTTCATCCAAATTAGAAGATAATATTTACACTTCAAAAGACGGAGAAAAATTTTACATTGAGATTTATGATGGCATAAACGGTAAAATATCTTCGTTAGAAAATAGGAAAGAAACTGAAAAAATAGGATTAAGTGTTATTAATAGTAATGGTGAAAAAGTAGCCACTATGGGACTTAAAAAAGATTCTGATGGTCAGTTTTTTGCAAACATCATAAAAGTAAATGAAAATCAACAAAGAAAAGGAATCGCAACTTCTTTATATGAATTTTTAGCAAATAATAATATCCCTGTTAAAGATTCAGATATTCAAACCGAAAAAGGAAAGTTATTTAAGCAAAGCATATCAAAAAAAGATAATGTAAGCTTTGTTTATCAAACAGCAGATGGAAGTTACACAAACTCTTACAAAGAAGCTTTAAAAAACAGTGATGAAATAAAAGCAGGATTTTTACAGAATGGAGAGTTTACAAAACTACTTTCAACAACTAAGTCTGTAAATAGAGATTCTGAAGTAGGGTATATAAATTCAGCAATAGAACAAGGACTGTTATCAGGAGAAAAGATAAGAATTGGCGATGATTATAAATTCATAACAGAAGGAGAAACTGAACTTAAAAAGAATGTAAATGCAGAACTTTTATCTGAAGATGCTGTTAATTATGTAGGATTTGGTGGAGTTATTAGAGATGAAAATGTTTTTGACATAGTGAAGGTTAAAGATAAAATCTTGGTAAGTGAGGATACATATATTACAGAACAAGAATTTGACGCATTATCTGACCAACAAATACAAGCAAAGTACAGTGAAAATGCAGACCAACTTATAGCAGGAAAATACTATACACAAAATCGCCCAGCTCAAAGAGATACACAAATAATACAACCAACTATATTAAAAACAGAAAAAGAAGCGCAATTAGGTATTTTAAATCTATTGAATAAAATGGGAGTTAAAATAACTTCTCTATCTAATTATGTATCAGACTATAGAAATAGAAACGGTGTAGACCCTAGTGCAAGAGCTTTAGCTGACATAGCTATGAGAACAATTGCTCTAAAAGATGGCGTAGATATTAGCGAGGATGAGTTAGCAGAGGAATTAGGACATTTCATTGTAGAATTTATGCCTGATGCAGATACAGCAGACATTCTTAGAAACATTGATAGGTCGGAGGAATGGTTGCAGTTTGCTGACATTTATAAAAAAAAGTATGCGGAGGAATATACGCCAGAATTATTAGAAACGGCTGTAAGAAAAGAGATATTAGGTAAAATAGTTGGAAAAGCTGTTTTGAATAGAAATATTGCTCCATCTAATAACTTCATTTCAAAAGCTCTGGAATTTATACAAACATTTGTGGATAGAATAGCAAATTATTTCAAGCCTGAATACGCGCAAGAACTAAGTAAATACTTAGAAGATGTTAATAGCTTATTACTGAAAGACAGTGTATTTTTTGCAAATAGAGATTTAAGTGACAATCCTTTCAGATTTTATTCTCTAGAAGCAGGAACTCCTGAAAATAAGTTAATCGTAGCAGCAAGAAAAACAGCAAGTCAATTAGAAAGTGCGGCAAAGTCTTTAAGAAAAACAAGAGGTGTAAGTCCTATAAGCAGTGTAGACTTATTAAAACTTAAAAATTTAGACTTGCAAGTACAAGATACAGCGGAAGTAGAGGCTATTGCTACTTTAGTGGGTATAACTAACAACATCTCTAAGTATTTAGAAAAAGCTTTAGAAGATTCCTCTATAAACAATAAAAACTATGCTTTATCGCAAGAAGAAGTGGTACTATTTGAGTTTGTTTCTAAACAAGCCTTACCTTCTATTGGAGAATTGGGAGAATTAATCAAAGACAATAAAGGTGATGATTGGGATATTTTAAAATCTAGAATTAAAGAAACGCAAGATACAGTTTTAAGAGTTATTGCAACAAAGAGTCTAGTAACTGACCAAACACTGAGAAGACTAATTGACGAAGTATTAAGAAGAGGAGGCTATCCTGAATCTATGCGACAATATTTTGAAAACTACATGAATAGAAATGACCAAGATGTTAGTGCTTTGGCTGCAAATGTAGGTACTTTAATTAATTCAAAAGACCCAACTTTAGGGCTATTATCAGTTTTAATAACTAATATGCACAATGTTGGACATCAAGAAAATCAAAATAATGTAAAGAGATTACAGAAAGCTATTAAGGATGAGGGTTATACAGAGAAAGTAATATCTGAATTTGGTTCAAAAGATGGATTTATTTTAAGTAGATTTGATTTTAAAGCTAATACAGAGGCACACAATAAAAACTTTATAACAGCTTTCAAACAAGTGATTACAGATTCCACTCTAACAGATGAGGAAATTATTCAGCAAAGAGATGAGAATTCTTTGAATTTAAATCCTGTTGATAATGACAATATTCTAAGAATAGAAAGAGATTTAAGTATCGAACAAGATTTGGATGAAAAACCAAGAACTAAGGAGTATTATGATGCTCAAAATAAGAAATATCAGGAAGCAGGTATTTCAGAAGACACTATTTTTTGGAACAGCGCATACTTATCTAGTGTAGGGCAAATAATGAAGCATGCAAGAACTGCTGAGGGTATTTTAGATAGGTCTAGTTTAAGATTGCCAGATTTAGATGCTTTGGAAATACTTGAAAGAGGGAGATTAACGGCTAAAAACTATTATACAGAAAGTGGTGAGCTAAAAAAGGGATTGGAATACGAAAGAGATTCTAATGGAAGACTTGTTAGAGACGAAACAGGTAAAGTGATTATTAAAGCTTCTTCAAATGAAATTTCTGTAGATGCTAGAATAGCCTTAGATTTGAATAAATTGGACAGTTTGAATGTTTTTAGTTCTGATGTAAAGTTTATAGAAAAGTACAGACAAATTACAGGAGATACACAAACGGCGGATAAAACGATAATTCAAAACAGAAAAGATAATAAATTAGCTTTAACGGAAGAGCAAAGAGAAGACTTATTCACTATAGAAACCTTACCTCAAACATATCTAGATTTAATTACAAATATAGACAATACAAAAGGAAGAGAAGCGGCTATTAAAGCTATAAACTTAAATTCCTTCATAGGATTTAGTGAAGCTTTCTGGTCTAGTATGGGTGATGCCGAAAGTCAAGATATTTTAGATAAATTAGAAACAGTTAAACAAGCTAATCCAGAAGTACAAGAACTTATTCAAAGCATCGAAGAAGATAGAATAAGAGTTCGTGGTATTTTAAAAACTTGGGCAAAAAAAGGGAGTCCTTCTGAAATAAGTGAAGACATATCTCAAACTTCAAAAGATAGTATTAGAAATGTACAAGAACGTTTGGAAGCTAATTATGAGAAAGCTTCAAAATACATTAAATCTACATTTGAAGAAAGAGAGGTTTCAATAGGAATTAGTGAGTCAAATGAATCTTTCAATAAAGAAGTGGCAGATTTAGGACTGAATATAGACCCATCTACCTCAGAAGAAGAGCAATTGAAACAATTAGATAAACTGATAGATTTTATTGGGCAAAATTCAACAACAAGAAATAAAAATAAGCTTTTAAATGATAAATATCAAATTGAGCAATTTAGACTAGGTAAAAGAGCTACATTACCTCTAAGTATAGAGAGACTGGCTAATGAAAGAGAATTAGATTTAAATAATACGGAGGAGTATATTTATTTCATGCAAGAATATGGTAAGACTAAATTACTACCATACTATAAAAGATTCGCTCCAGCGAGCTATTCACAGTTTAGACAAGAATTACAAACAACGGAAAATTTAACTGAGTTATTGCAAGACACTGTAAATGACCCCACTAATTTCATAAATATAAATCCTAACTACTCATTCTATGATGCACAGGAAGATGGAAGTATAAACCCTAATTATGATAGAACTTCAAGAGTAGGGTATTTACAACCAAATGTAGCAAAGTTTAAAAATAAAGCATTCTATGATAAATTCGGACAAAATGTAAAAGTGGAGAATGATAGAATTATAGTTGATTCCTCTTCAAATCAAAAATTAGCTAAAGTATATAATGCCGTTTTAGATTATAACGAAGCTAGTTTAGATGCAGAAGGTATGGCTGATACAGGATATAATTATTTTACAATGCCGCAAGTGAGAAAAAACGGATTAGAAAGAACTAAAAGTTTAGTTGCAAACCCATCTATTTCCACAGTTGTAGCTGCTTTGAAGGACACCTTTGCATACACTCAGGAAGAACAAGTAGAAGGAGAAAGATATAATGGTATAAATGTAATTCCACAGCCGTATGTACAGAAATTAAGAGACAGTAAAGATTTAGCAACAGAAGACTTATTCTACACTTTATTTATGCGCGGAAAAGAAGGATTCCTAAGAAAAGCTAAAGTTAATGCTTATGGAGATATTAATAGTATTTCAGATTCTATTAATTTAAGACAATATAATGGAAAAGCTGTTGAATCAACAAATGCTTACAAACAAGTTAAAGCTGTTATTGACTATCAATACTATGGAATTAAAGAGGAAGTAACATTACCCTTTGAAACAGCATTTGGAACATTGTCAGGAGCTAAAATTGTTAAAAGTGGAATGAAATTCATTAGTTTAAAAAACTTAGGATTCTCTCCTATTATCTCTTTGACGGGGTATGGCACTATGAAAGTGGCACAACTTCAAGAAAGATGGGCAGGACAATATATGCAAAACAACACTTATAAAAAAGGCTCTAAGGAATTTGACAAGCTGGTTAAAGATTCGTTATTAGAATTTGGACAAGTAAACACCGAAGCTAAATTAAATGTCTTGGGTCAATTTTTTCAAGCCTTTGATTTAGAAGTAGGTCTTAGAAATTCACAATATGGGTGGTTAGCCAGAGCTGCTCCAAGAACAGCAATGGGACTTTATCAAGCAGTGGCTTATCCTATATTTGCTAAGAACTTGTTAACTACTTTGCACGACTACAGAATTGCAGATGGAAGAATACATAATTTCCAGTCTTTCAGACAAGTGCATAGAAGACAGGGAAAATCTCTGAAGCAAGTGGAAGAAATGTGGAAAGAATATGATAACAATCCTATTTACAACTATATAGAAACTAAAGATGGAGAAGTGAGTTTTAATAGAGAACAGCTAGGACAAGCTATAAATCTAGAAGGAACTCGATTAGATGAAGAAATACTAAGTATCAGTAATGATATTCGCGCACAAACAAAGAATTTAAATGTAAAGATTGATATGCAACTCCCACAGGAAGAAAAAGTAGGGATACAAAGACATTTCTTGTGGAATTTATTACTTACACACAAATCTTTCATTATCCCACTAACAGAATCTAGATTTAAAACACAACAGTTTAACTCATTAACAAGGTCTTTAGAAGAAGGAAGTTATAACTCTACTTATAAGTTTTTAGGTGGTGTAATAAATGAGTGGAAACAGAATGGCGGTAATATTTTGAAAGCATTTAAAGATGAGTATAACGGCACAAATAAAGATGCTGAAAATTGGGAAGAAGTTGATTTAAGACAAGCTAATTTAAAAAGAGTAATGAAGGATGTAGTAATTGCCAATACTCTAATGCTTTTATCACTCTTAGTTCGCGGAATTGCAGATGACCCTGACAAAAAAGATGTTTATAGCTTACAATTTACAAATCTAATCTTAGCTAGATTAAATAGTGAGGTTTATCAGTCGAATTTAGGTATTTATTCAAATTACCAACAAATAATGGAATCACCTGTCTTAGCTTATGATACAATGGTTCAGATGTCCAATATGTTTGATGAAAGTAAAGGAGTAGAAACTTTGAGAAAAAATACACCAATCTTAAATAGTTTCATTAAATTGAGAGACCCAGCACAACAATTTGAAAATCTGAGATATCAAACAGAAGTGAGAAACGACGTATTTAAACTTAGCCCTTTAATGTACATAGCTAGAGATAAAGAATAAATTTTTGTTATTTATTTGGCGTATTTACTTTTTTATACTATATTTGTTATAAATTATATAATTATGGATGCAAAACAATTATGGCAGTTAGAGAAATTAGGAGTGAATTTAGAACAATCGACAATTGACATCTTTGCAAATGTTTTAGACCTAGCAGAATACTTGTTCGATGAGCTCAGTGTCAAAGAAGAAGACCGTCTTCGAATTGAATTACAAAGACTTAAAAAACCAACAAACTAGCCCTCTATTAAGAGGGTTTTTTATTTTGTGGAAGAATTTCCTTGTTTTCTTTTGCAGAACCAATTAAAAGTATTATATTTGCCATGTAAAACTTTAAAAAGATAAAATATGAGAATGAATAGTATGTTTTTAGTAGATGGATATAAAATTTCCCACTTTGAAATGTATCAAGACGGTACAGAAATCGTGTACAGTAATTTTACTCCGCGAAGTAATAAATACGCACCAAAAGGTAATAATGGTAAAGTATTAAATTTTGGACACCAATATGCAATCCGTTTTATAGTGGAGCATTTTAATGAAAACTTTTTTAACATTCGAAAAGAAGATATTATTAATGATGTAAAAACTAATTTTTCAGCTTATTTGGACGTAGATTACGATACAAAACATATTGAAGAACTGCATGATTTAGGATATTTACCTTTAGAGATTAGAACTTTAGATGAAGGGACAGAATCTGCTATTAAAATTCCTGTGTTATTTTTATACAACACTGACATTAGATTTGCTTGGGTTACTAATTACATTGAAACTATTCTAAGTAATTTACTGTGGCAACCATTAACAACAGCAACTAATGTACTCTTAATGAAGAGAATAGTTAAAGAGGCAGTGTTAAAAACAGATAAAGATAATGTTGGAGCTGTTGATTTTATGTTACATGATTTCTCTATGCGTGGTTTAACAGGCTTAGATGCGGCGATTGGTTCAGGATTAGCTTTTGCTTCTGTATCTATGGGTTCTGACAGTTTACCAGTAATAAAAGCTTCTCAGCATTATTATGATGAAACATCTACGCCTGTATTTAGTGTGAGAGCTTCAGAGCACAGCCAAATGACAGCGGGTGGAATCGAAGGAGAATTTGAAATATATGAAAATCTGCTTACTAAGTTTCCAACAGGAATCATGTCACTAGTATCAGACAGTTTTGATTTGTGGAGAGTTTTAACAGATTACTTGCCTAAATTGAAAGATATTATTATGGCTCGTGATGGTAAATTAGTTATTCGACCTGATTCAGGAAATCCTGTAGATATTATTTGTGGAGAACCTATTAATTATAAAACAAATAAAGCTTATTCACAACCTGTAACCATTTCGCCAAAAAACAAAGGTGTAATTGAACTTCTTTGGGACGTTTTCGGCGGAACAGTTAACGAAGAAGGTTTTAAAGTTTTAGATTCTCACATAGGAATGATTTATGGTGAGGCAATTAACCAAAATAATATTAAAGAAATCTTTTCGCGCCTAGAAGCTAAAAGTTTTGCAGCAAGTAACTGCTTCTTCGGTCAAGGTAGTTTCTCTATGCAAATGGTAACAAGAGATACTTGGGGAATGGCTTTGAAATGTATTGCACAACAAAGAAATGGAGAATTAGTTGAAATTATGAAAGACCCCGTAACTGACGACGGAATTAAAAAATCAGCAAAAGGTTTAACAGTAGTGTTTAAAGATGAAAATGGGGAGTATTATTTGAAAGACCAAGCGAGTTTAGAAGAATTATCATCAGAAGAAAACCAACTAAAAGTTAGATTTAAGGACGGCAACTACTACAATCAAACAACACTCAGTTTAATAAGACAAAGAATCAATGAGATATAACAACAAAGTAGGAAAGGTGTATATTAACAAGCAAGGTCTCAAAATGGAAATCATTGAATACTTTGGATGCAACAACTGTGCTGTACAATTTGAAGATGGAGTAATATTAAAAAATATTCAATATGGGCACATTAAAGAGGGAGTTGTAAAAAATCCCAATCATCCTTCTGTGTACGGAGTTGGTTATTTAGGGGTTGGTAAATATACAAACAAAACACATCCTGAAATATACAAAAAGTGGGCTGGCATATTACAAAGGAGTTATAGTGACAAGTATCAGAAAAATTACCAAACTTATAAAAATTGTTTTGTTATTGAAGACTGGAAATGTTTTCAGAATTTTGCTAAGTGGTATGAAGATAATTGGAAACCTTATATGCAAGGATGGGAATTAGATAAAGACATTTTTGTCAAAGGGAATATTTTTTATTCTCAGGAAACATGTTGCTTTGTACCTCACGAAATAAACTCTTTGTTTGTAAAAAGTAACAAGGTTCGAGGAAAATACCCAATTGGAGTTACTAAGGCAGATAAAAAATACAAAGCGAGGTTTCATAAGAAAGAAGAATATGTAGATTTAGGACGTTTTAACACCCCAGAGGAGGCATTTCAAGCTTATAAAACAGCAAAAGAAAAGTATATAAAAGAAGTAGCGGACGAGTGGAAAACTTTAATTTCCATAGAATGTCATCACGCAATGTATAACTATAAAATAGAAATCACAGACTAATGGATAAATATTTAAAAGAAAATTCAGCCTATGAAAGACTCTGGGCGGAATACAATAAATACGGAAGCTTAATCGTCGCAGTCGATGTAGACGACACTGTTTTCGACTTTCATGGAACAGGAGAATCGTATGAAATGGTTAGACAACTAGTAAGAGATTTATATGATATTGGTTGCTACATTATTATGTGGACAGGCAATCAAGATACAGTTTTTATTAAATCTTTTTTGGCGGAAAATAATATACCCTATCATTCAATAAATGAAGATGCTCCTTACGGTGTTAGAGGAAATAGAAAGTTATACGCGAATATATACATTGATGACAGGAGTTCGATTCGAGAAACGTATTACACTTTAACAAAACTAGTTTCAGAAGTAAAGAAAAATACATTTTACAGAGTTTGTAATGAAGAAACTAAGCAGGGTTTATGGTATCAATTTGATGGAAATTTTACAGGATTAATTCACGATAGGTTTAATTTTTGTGCTAATGCGGAGCTTAAAATGGATTTTGACCAAGAGTTAGTAGGGTGGTTATCGGCAGTTCCGACATTAGAAGATTTATATCAGTGGTTTACTAAGGAAGATATAAAAGAGTTACAAAAACACGGTTGGTTTATTTATGAATATAGGGCAGAAGATTCTAAATTCTATGACAGATTTCAACATTTAGTGATAAAACAAGATACAAGTAAAGTAATAAGAAAAATAGAGTTATGAGAGTATTTACACCGCCAAATCAAATAGAAGAGCGAAAGGTACAACTTTCCATATTTTTAGCAGGAACTATTGATATGGGAAATAGTGAAGATTGGCAAACAGAATTTACTAAATATTTCAGCGAATATACTAGACTTTCTTTTTATAATCCAAGGAGAGAGTCTTGGGATAGTAGTTGGGAACAAAAGTACGAGAATCCGCAATTTTATCAACAAGTAAATTGGGAATTAGATGCTTTAGAAAGAGCTGATTATATTGTTTTGAATTTATTACCTGATAGTAAATCACCAATAACTTTATTGGAGTTAGGGCTTTTCGCAAAAAGCGGTAAATTATTAGTTTGCTGTCCTGATAAATTCTACAGAAGTGGAAATATCCAAATTGTTTGTGATAAATATAGAATACCCTTATATAAAAATTTAACAGAATTAAAAAAAGATTTGAAAGATGCACTTAAATAAATACCCAGACGGAACAAGTTGTATTAATAGTACGAAATTAGGTGAACAAGTTTTTAGAATAAACAGTTATGAAGACCTGTGGCACTTAAATCAATTTGTTGATGCCTTTCGTAGTGAACATAACGGAATCAGACCGAACATCATCATTCCTAATTTAATTGATGCACAGGCAGATAGAAGATTTAATAAAGGAGAGTCTAGCGGTTTGAAGTTAGTGTTGAAATTTTTAAACAATCTAGAAGCTAACTTTAAGATTTTTCATCCTCATAATGGAGAAGTTGTAGAAGCTTTGATGGATAATGTAGAGATTATAGATAATAGTGAGTTTATACAAGAAGTTTTCAAGCAAATAAGAACTGAAACTTTTACACAAGATACAGTATTATTTTCTAGTGATGCAGGAGGTTTTAAACCTCTCATGAAATTAGCGGATAAACTGAAATGGAGAGGAGAAGTTTATGGAGCATCAAAAAGTAGAAAATATGAAGAAGGAAAATCCAAGTTAGTCCAAGTAATTGACAGACAAGATTTTGAAGGTAAAGATATTTTAATTATTGATGACATTTCAGTTTATGGAGGAACATTCGTAGGACTGGCAAAAATGCTTAGAGAAAGAAATATTGGAAAATTATATTTAGCAGTGAGTCATTTAACAGTACCTAATCCTAATCCTGAATTATTCACTTTATTCGATAAAGTATTTACTACTAATTCTAAATATGAAGAGTATTTCCCAATTCTTCATAAAGATGGTGGAGGAGCTTCAAAAGCAGAGAATTTAGAAGTTATAAAATTATTTTAAAAATTAATTCCCATTTGTCTTGTCATTTGGGAATTTTTTCATTATATTTGTGGGATAAAAACTTAATATATGAAATTGACAGGTAAATGTAATGAAGATTTTGGAATGTGGTTCTTTGAAAGAAATACGCCAATAGAAGAGTATAAAAATTACCATAGTTTATCAGATACTTGTAAAAATGCTTTAATAATTGATTTCTTTGATTCAGTTGGGATTTACATAGGAGTTTTAATATGTATTGATGAAACATTTGATTCCTATATTTTACAAAATGATGTTAGAACTGAATGTAGTCAATTTCAAGAAAATAGAATTAATGCTATAAATGCCGCAATAGAAAAAGCTAACGAAATATACAACAATGACAACATGCTTCACGGGTCACAGACCAAATAAATTAAAAGGTTATAATGCAGAAGACAATAGAGATTTGTTATGGAGATTACACACAGAAATTGTAAGACACATTGAAGAACACAAAGTAGATACCTTTATAAATGGATTAGCTTTAGGAATTGACTTGTGGTCAGCCAAAATAGTTTTAAAACTACAAGAAAAATATCCGCATATAAAACTTATATCGGCTATACCTTGTAGAAATCATCCAAATAAGTGGAATAAAGAATCTAGAGATTTATGGCAAGAGGTTTGTGATAAGAGTGACGAAGTAGTTTTGGTTACTGATGAAGATTATAAGCCGTACCTTATGCAGGTTAGAAATATTTGGATGGTTGATAAATCAGACTATGTTATCGCGGTGTGGGATGAAACAGACGGAGGTACAGGAAATTGTGTAAAATATGCGCGAAAACAAAATAAAGAAATAACAATTATAAAGCCATGAAAATAACTTACGAAAAACAATATACAGAACAGAAGTTTAAATATTTTACTCTGTATCAAAACTTATCATTTAGTTCAGCTAATGTGTTTTGGGAATATTATAACTTAGTTAAGAATAATTCTGGTGCGATAAAAGAAGAATTAATTGAGGTAATTAAAAATCATAAGAAAGTAGCTAAATCAAGATTAAGAATCAGTTATAATGAGAGAGGTATAGAATTCTTCAAAGAGAATAAAAGTGTATTTCCTGAATTTTACATAATTTGTGAAAAAGATGCCGCGTCAATAAAAAGAGAAGATGTTGGCTATTATAGATTGGGAAATATTCAACCTGATAAAACTTACATTATAACACACCTAGAAGGCGAAGAACCAAGAATTAATGAAAAAGACAAAAGAAAATAACGAAGGTATTAAGGAACTGATGTAAAAAGCAGATTTTAAAGGCATCCCATTTTATAAAGTACTAAATTTACTCCATAAATATGGATGGGAGATATTTATACAAGTACCTGCTTATCATAATCTTAATCACTTTAAACATTTCGGCGTAAAAAACAAAAAAGCAATAGAGATGGCATTAATAGAAATAGACTATATGAAAAAGAAAAGTAAATTAGAAGAAGGTTACGCAGAGCATATTGGATGGTTGTCAGATGAAGCAGGGGTATTTAATTGGAATTCTATAGTGGAGTCTGTTTTTAAAGACTTACCTTCACCACGAATCATAAAAGGTGTTAGAGGATGTGTTACAGTTGGTACAGTGGATATAATGAGTTTTTATAATTGTGGTAATGAAAAGTGCAGTCCTTGTAAGATGTATAATGACGCTTTACAAGAAGAGATGAAAAACCAAATAAAGAATGAAAAAGACAGATATAAATAATCTAGCAGAAGAATACATAAGAAATAAAAGCTATGAAGACTTAACTTGGACAGAAGAGATGCATATTGAAGATGCTTTTAAGGCTGGTTTCGCAGCGAAAGAAAAACTAGTAAACAAATTAATCTTAGACACTTTAAATAAGTATCGTTCAGAGCTTTCTAATGAAGAAACTCCTAAATTAGCTAAGACAGTTAATTACGAAAAAACAACGTCTTATAAAGCTTATATTTACATATTACAGGAATTACAAAATAAATTGAAATGAATAAACATTTAACAAAGTACTTAGTAGAAGATTTAGGATATAAGTCATACAGATATGTAGATGGAAAATATGTTCCAAATAATATAAATGATTATAGCACTATGGTTGAGGGTGGATTAGATGTAAGGTACATGAAAGACGGAGATGAAACAAAACAGATAATCTTTGGATTAAATGAAAGAGGTAAACCCGCAACTTTAATAAGCCCAAGACCTAACATTACATTAAGAGTAACAGATTCAAAAGGTAAGATTACTAAAATTAGCCAACAGTTCGATGATGCTATGAATGTGTGCCTTAGAGAAGAAACTGCGGATAAAATATTTGAAGCAATGTATAATAAAGATATTGAATTTAATTATAGTAAGTAATGAACGTAGATAAAAAAGTAAAAGAGCTACTAAACAAACCATATAAAACGGATTATTGGGATTGTTACAATGACGAACCTAATTCAGATGATTGGATGCTAGAACAAGCAATAGAGAATTCTTTAATAGTTGTGGAGGAAATGCTAAACTTTCTGATAAACGATTTAAAGTGGGATGTAGATTCAAATGGTAATATACATTTTTGGCAAGAAGTAGAAAACAAATTAAAAACGATGTTAGATGAGTTTAAATAAAGAGAAAGCATTTCAGGAATATTTAGAATATTTATATGGAGATGTTATAGATGATGAAATATATGCTATAGATATATTACAGAGTAAGAGTGATTTTTTAGCGGGATATAAAGCAGCTGAACCTAGATGGTATAATACAAAAGATAAGCTCCCTGAAGAGGATATGACAGTCCTTTGTTATTTAGAGGACATAGATAATCTTGAATGGTATGAACGTAAATTAGGAGTGTACCTTAATGAAAAATGGTATTGTAGGGGAGGAAGAAAAACACATGAAATAGTAACGAGATGGATGGAAATACCTGAATAAAACAACAAAAGCTAGAAGATTAATTTCCTCTAGCTTTCTTTCTATAACAACTTCTTATTTAATATCAACTCTAATCTCCTAATCTCACTTAGCTTCCAATCATAAGACCCTTTTAGATTAAGTTCAAAACCTACTAAATCTTCCAGAGTTTCTTTTTCCATATTATTTTCGCCGAGAAAAGTTAAAACAGAAAGAGATATTTCAACACTACTATTAATCCAATATTTATTACTCTGTCTCCATTTACTCTCACTAAGAAAATTAGACTTACCTTGGTAAGCTACTCTTTTAATCCAGTTATCAACAGTTTCTTCTCTGCCTTTCTTAAACCAAGATTTAGGTTTACTATCTAACATGAAATTGTGGAAATTAATTCCATCTATTAATTCAATCATTATATTTCTTTTTTAGTCTCCACCACCTCAATCTTAACTTCTTTTAGAACAGCTAATAAAATATAAAGCATTTCAGCTTCTTGATAATCGATTTGATTTTTCTTTCTTAGCGGCGATATTTTATAATAGTCTCCAGTGTCCTCCAATGACATAACTTCAGTGTTAGGTTCACTCCAATGCTCTGCTGTTGAATAATAAAGTTTAACTGTTTCGCCTTCTGTTATTAACGTGTATTCGTGTACACCTTCTATTAGAATTTCTTGTATTTTCATGTACTTCGCTTTATTTTGTATATTTCTCCAATATTTTTATAATATTATCTGTACCTTCTTTAACTGTATCCAATCTACTTCTTAAATCTTCTATGTGTTCTGCTACTTCTTCTGGAACTATGTAAAGTTGTCCGTTTATTGTAATTTGATTCATAATTATTCTTTGTTTAGGTATATTTCTAATGCTTTTTCAGTCCTCATTGTTTATAAAGTAGATACATTTTTTATATAAGTTATCCTTAGCTGTATTATGGTAACTGAATTCTGAGGTGGATTTATCTATCCCACATTTTGTACATACTTTTGTTTGACACATAACTATTTAAAAATAAGAAAACTTCTAACAAAAACTACTGCGAATAGTTAATGAAAGAAGCTTCTCAAAAAAAATAATACTTTATAAATTAATTTAGTGTTCGCAGCAAGAAATTAACAAGTGCAATATACAACACTATCTTCACACTACAAAATTGATTACTTTTTGTGTAATTAAAACCAATAAGGAAAATGATTTTTTATATTTTCATCTTTTTTAATATTGAAAAATCTAAATCCTGATTTTGTGTTGGAGAAATTAGATTTTACCCAATTTGAAGGAGGTGAAAAAGCAGGATAATTATAATAGTGAAAATCTGTACTGGTACTCTCATCAAAAAGAGCCAAATGTGAATCTCCCTTAGAAAACTCTATAAAATTACCATCATATAAGCCGTTCTCTTTTAAGTAGTGGTCTATTTTTTTAGCTTGTTTATCATCTAAATGTGGGCGAAAGCCAAATTTTAAAGCTATTGAATCTTTACCGTGAGTTTCTACTATAGTGTGCTTACCAATTTTGAAATGGTCTATAAATTTCTTTTGGGTTTTTACAGACACTTTTTGTGGATATCTTACTTCTAAAATACCTTTTATAGCTTGACTCACAAAATAACTGAATATTCCCGAATGATTATCCTCTACTAAAAAATTATATCTTATTTCTTCATAATCGTCAACTAGAGAATCAACTAGTTTTAAACTAAATTCTATACCTAAGTCAAAAGCTTCTTTATCATTCATATTTTGAGGTAACTCATGTCCTTTTCTAGTTGTCTCACCACCTAATCCATCCATATAATCCCCCAGATTACTTATGACTAATAAGTTTGATTTTTGATGATTTTTAGTATGTTGAATCATTATTTCCAATCTTCTGAATAATTCCGCTTTGTCCCATTTTCCGTCATAAAGGGGGTCGCCTCCACCATTAACATCCATAGCAATATGGACATCAGAAAATACTAAACGGTCAAACCAATCCGAAGCATGGAAACTATATTGTGTAATTTCTGACTTAACAGGTTGTATGTATTTAGAGATAATTTCATCTAAATGCTCATTTATATTAGAGACAGCCTCCTCTTCTGCGGTATAGAAAACCACATTATAGAAGGGAATACCACTGTGAGAAATTAATTTATAACTCCTAATCTTATTTACATCTAAACCATAGTGTTGGCAGTACTGTTCGATATTCATTAACTTATTATCATCACCAATAGCTGTAAACCCTTTAGGGGATTTTTCTTTATCGTTAGAATAGTTGTTGCTATCAGATTTAACCTCATTCTCCAAATCACTATCAACGTTCTCTCTGTTTATCAAAGTACTACATCGTCTTCGAAAAGAATCATTAAACTCCTGATTTGTTTCTTCTGCTAATTTTTTAGCCGCAGCAGTAATAGTTTCTTCGTGAGCGTAAATTTCTAATAACCTTGTTTTGTTTATTTCCATCTATTTTTATTTAATTAAGTCAATATACGTAGGTGCAGGACAAAGTTCTAAAGTAAACTCGTCAAATTCATCATAACGGTCTCCTATAGTTAAAGCGTAATCATTATCTAAGCCGTAAAGCTCCTCAATAGACTCTAACAACTCTTCTGTAGTCATATCATAGCCGTTATTTTCTAATTCTTCTGTGCGTACAACCCAACTAAATCTAGTTTCTAATTTAACTCCAGAATCATATAATTCTATACTTTCTTTTAGAGGTAAGAAGTCCAACTTCTCATCTAACATTTTTTGTGCTAATTTTTGTTTCATTTCTTACGTTTTTTCTTTTTAGGTTTTAAATGACTCATAGGATTTCTATATTTTCTAAAGTTCCCATCTTCATCATAAAAATCAGGATTTTCTACTGAATAACTTTCACTAGAACCTGTTTTTTCAATTAATCTTTCTGGTTTTTTCATTAGTAGCCGTAAAATTTATCTAAATAAATCATTTTTATTTGATGCTCTGTTATTAGTTTTAAAGTTGTCCAATGCTCTTCATCAGCTAATTTAATCCTTTCTTTTATTGGCAGTGTGTACCACCATTTTATTGCTTTATCGTCCATTTAATTATAGCTTGATTTTAATATTAAATCCCAATAATTCGTAGTAATCTTTTCATCTCCTGAATAATAACTCCAACGACAAGGAAATTTCTCTTTTGCTTCTTCTATTCTTTCTTTCGCCGATTTTGATTTATCTGTTTCTAGATTATACGCAAGCCAACATTCCCAATAGTGCATATCATGTTCAGGACGGAATATCAAAGCTATTTGATAACCGAAACAAACAAAACTCCACACAGGATTCCATTCGTGCCTGTACGAGTCATACTTAGTCTTCCAGCCGAGACTACAAGAACTAAATCCTATTTTTAGAGGTATTGGATAAGAGCATTTTAATTTTTCTTGGTAAACGTCTTGATAGTCTCTAACTCTACGTTTGTAATCAGGATTTCTTTCATTAAAAGACTCTGTTTCTTTTATAAACTCTAAAGCGGCTTTATGCGCTAATTCAGGAGTGGCTTTTATAAATTTACGAGGTAGGAAATAGGGCACGCCTATCTTAGTTTTACCCACATATAATTTTGGCAAAAAGAATTTAAAAGGAGAGAAATAAACTCGCATCCATTCTAAATCTTTGACAAACCAATACAGTTTTGAATATTTGTCTTTCATAAAAATAAAGTGCTACAAATTATTTCATTATTCTTACATCCTACCATCAGTTCTTCTATTGTTGTAGTGAAAGGTTCTATTCCCCACTCTTCAAATTTAACAGTTATTTCTTTCCACTTTTTTCGCGGCAAAACAGTAATAGAATCAATTTCATTTACATCACAATCTGTTTCACTTACATACCAATCTTTACACTCCTTCTTAGTGCCATCAAAAGCTACGTGAGTTGTTTCTCCACTTTCTTTTATTTCGTATACTCTCATAATTAATAACTCGGTAAAATTAATGTTTCAATATCATATTCCTTTTGGTCTTTTTGTGCGTCTTCTAAAGTATCAAACGTGCCTAAGTATTCAAAGCAACTCTCAGTAAGGTATGTTCCAATAACACTATAAGCTGTTTCAAACTTCTTTTCTATTGCAAATAAACTGTATTTCATAACATTTTCCATGTTTCGTCCATATTGAGAACACCACTAACTTGATAAGTATCATCTTGTAATACTAACTTACCACTAATCATTTTATTTCTATTTTTAACGAATTCATTAATTGCTTTTTCTTTAGCTTCCTGTTCTGAATTTGCATTGATATTTACAGTTATAACTGCTTTATACCCTATTGTAATATCGTAATTTGTCATAATTGTTTCTCTTTAATTTCTACCTGACAAATATAAGGTTTTATAATTAAACTGCCAAACTTTTGCACATTAAATTTACTATCTAAGCAATATAATTTTATTTTGCTCTTATAGTCTTTAGGTTGTAACAAGCTAACTAATTTTTGTTCTTTACTTTCCATCTTTATTTAGTTCTTTTGGAAAATTTAATCCCTTATTAAACATTGTCTTAGCACTAGTTAAATACCCATCAGTTCCTTTTGCTAGATAACTATTTTCTCTAATCCTTTCTTCAAGTAAATTCCACATATCATCCACTTCTATTCCGTAGAATGCACATAGCCCAGCAGACAGAAATGAACTACTAATTACCTGATTGTGCCCTTGGTCTACTACCCTGTCTATAAGATGAGAAATTAGTTTAAAACATTGTTCTTTATCTTCTTCACTTACTTCTTCTGGAATTTCAATTTCACCAACAAAAGGGACAAAAGAGTTTTCTTTATAGCCTCTTCTAATTTCGGCAGGTACAGCGTCTGCTCTGAATTTTGCATTAGGGTCGTAGCTGTTGTACAAAGGTTGAGTACACCGTTCATTACTTAAATCTAAATTGATAAACTTATCTAAATCGTGAGCTATTCCAAACCATAAAGATTTATAATGTGCTATACTAGTTGGAGTTTCTCCAAATAAAAAAATGAATTTACATCCAGTGAAAGACGGCGAACAAAAAGCAAAAATACAGTCTTTTCTCTTTTCAAATATATAATCTCTAAGCTCTTCGCAATACTCTATATCGTCATATTCATACACGCCTATTGGAAGAAACTCCTTCACTGAGTCATAATTTCTTATAGGGTCAAATATTGCAGAAGGAGTGGTAAAGAACAGTTTTTCTGATTTCAGGCGGTCTTTTTCCTCTTTATTACCTGACAAACCAGCTTCTTTAATTAATCCAAAAGCCTCAATCATTTCAGGTTTAGGCGATATAATTGCATTAATCAGTTGTCTAAGAGATATCATTCCAGATGAACGAATTGTCTTTATCCCGTTAGAATACCACTGAAATTGTAAATCCATATAATTATTTATAGACATCTCTTTGCGCTAAATAATTAATACTCTTTTTAACTTCATCTAAACCTTTATTTTTAATATAAGTGTACTCACCTCTCTCAAATAATTCAATCATATTAGTTATAGGAGTTAGTTTATTTCTTATGTCGGGAATATCTAAACTTTCTTTTTCTGTTTTCATTTCTTTTCCGCAACTTTCACACTTATCTTCTCTTGTGGCACAGTTTAAACAAATCTTATCCACAGGAATGTGTCCAGTAGTAACTTCAACACTACATATCTCACACCAACCTGATGAAAATGCATGCATTACTGCCTTATTTTTACAATCTTCACAGTATTTATTCATAAATTCTTTTTACATTATGCATTTCTAAATAGTCTATTATATCATTTATATCTCTAATATTTTCCGCGCCAAAAGCTAATAAATAAGAATCAAAATTTCGACCAAAACAACTTTTAGGAAAATCAAATACCCACTTACTATTGGCAAAAAATTTATCTTCTTTACTTATATCGTAGAACACACTAAATTTAGGAGTTATAATAGCTGTCATAATTTAATTCTATATTTCTGTTCTTGCCTGTAATAAGTTAATTGTGGGTTCCTAGGACGATAAAGTTCTTCATACTCAATAAGAGCTTGTAAATAATCCTCATCAATTTCACTAAGTTTAATATATTTTAACGGTTGTTTACCATCTTTGCCCCGACTTCCCCTAAAGATATGTTCTCTTATAACTTCAAAAGGAGCGTCATCATATAAGTAATTAGTTTCTACTAAATCTAAATTCTTACCTCCATATCTACCGTAACTGTTCCCACCATCTACCATAGCTTCATTCTCACAGCCACAAACTTTATAATCATGTACGTGATAACTAACTAAAGTTTCTCCACAAGATAAACATTTCACTGAATTATAGATTAATTTTTTCATGTGTTAGATTTTCTTTATACGTGTTACTTATTTTATGTGTTATAAATATTAAGGAAATTCCCATTATAAGGCAAGCTGTAATAAGTATCGTAGAAAAAATAACTAATACGTCTCTCATTATCTCTAATTTCTCTAATTCTGTTGTCATAACTCTTTCTCTTCAATCATTTCTATTATTCTCTCTATATCCAACCAATCTAAAATATTCTGCAAATCCACACTACTATCTTCAGCACAAATTGTACGGATGATAATTTCTGGCACTTCCTCTGGATTTAAATAAGTTGCTGCTCTATAAGTTCCCTCTAAATAATAGTCTACTACTAGAGGTGTGTCTAAATATGTGATGTTAGTTGTCATAGTTTACGTTTTTTAAAAAGTATTCAAACATATCTTCATCGGAAAATCCAAACCATTCTTCAGCTCTTTCGTGAACGTCAACTTCTCTTAGCCAATTTGCAAATTTAATAGCTATCTTTTTAGTTTCATTATTCATAAGTTTTAGTGTAATGGAGATGGTAACTTTTCAATTGGTTGGTAGTGGGTTACTGATTCTGTACGGTATTCAGGACTTTCAAATCTTCTACTTTCATCTATAAACAAACCACCCATTCTATTTTCAAATCTGCCGTATAATTGCTTACCATTATCCTTTATAAATTCGCATCGAATATCTTGTTTAGGTAAATCCTCTTCACTTTCAATTTTAATCCAGCCGTTGTTGTTTTCTATTCCTGAAATAGATTTTGGTCTACACAAAATAGTTTCAAAATTATTACTATGTTCTGAATACTCCTTATAATGAAATCTATCAGATAAAGTATTTATGCCTGCAACTACATACATATCCGCCCATCCATCAACATCTATGTTTTCTGAAATACCAAATTTATCCCATTCTGATTTTATTCTTTCTTCTTTAGTCATTTTCAAATATTATTTTATGTATTAAATCTGATTGTTCTGTTCCTTTAGGAATATGTTTGCAAATTTCTGCCCATATTCTCCAGCGTTCTTCTGTTATCAAGTCTAAGTCTATATATCCTTGAAAGTCTTCTAAATTATCATTCATAATCTATATCATTTAAAAATTCAATAAGTTCTTCACTTTGGTCGGCTAGAAAAAGATAAGATAAATCCCAAATAATTGAATAACTCTCTTCTGAATCATAAATTCTAAATACACCTTGTCCCATATTCACTTCAAAATGAGAATATAAATCTCTTCCGTTAGTTGAATGCCATAGTAAGACATCATTTAACATAATAGGTTTTCCAACTAATTCTAACTCTTTAGGATAGTAGCAATCTCTCGGCAATCCTTCTTCACAAAAACCATAAATAGAATAAGCTTCTCCTCCATGATATGTTACTTTAGTGGCTGTTATATTACCATAGTACTTGGAATGGAACAGTTGTCCTTTTTCTATAACTTGCAAGTGAGGTAAAACTTCTCTGATTTTGTTTTCTAATTCTTTCATAATTCTCCTTTAATTTCTTCTATTAATTCTTCAAACTTATGTTCTAATATAGAACAGTGACTACAATCTTTAGTTTCGCTAGCCGGAGAAAAAGATAAAAACTCATCTTTAACTACCTCACATTCCTGAGACATATAATAACACTCTTGTAATTTCCATTCTGCATCAATATAATCATCTGAAATCATACTAAATACGTGTCCTTGGTGGCATTGAATTCCTGTCATAATTATTATTTATTTTCCGCATTAAAAGATTTAATCAATAATTGAACTTCAACTAACTGTTTGTAATTCAGTAACTTATTCAAATCTCTGGTAATTTCATTAATTAGTTTAGGTTTATTTAAGTATTCATTGTAATCATCTAAGGAATTAAAAACTTGCCACTCAGGCATATAACCTTTACCATCACTTCTTCCATCTTCCAAAGAGAATTTCTCTCTGTCAAATGTATCTACCTCAAACCATTTCCTTCCTATTTTACTAACTTTACCTTCGTGGATTGGTGTTTTATATCTGGCATTATTTCCGATACCTACTACTATTACTTCTTGATTTAATTCTATTTTCATATTTTTATTGTTCAATTTCTTCAAGCCAATGAGTATAATTATTTTTTAAATACTCTGTTACAAAATGACAATCCAACATTTGTATAAATTTATTTTTCTTTATTTCTATTTTTTCGTGAGGATGATAATCGTGCATTATCTCATTTTTATAGCCCTCATCTAAAAACATAACTCGTTTACCCATGTCAGGCAGTCTTTCTGATATTTTAACGGTTCTAAATAGTCTTTCCATATTAATTTCGCGGTAAAAGGGTTAAAAAACAGTGATTTACACTGCAAAGATAAGCAATACATATGATATAAACAAAGAATTGGGTGATTATTTTAAAAATAAAAAATCCTCGGTTAAGAGGACTCTTTATACTAACTGCCTAAAAATACAAACACTTCGTTGTTATTCTTAATTTCAATTAATTCTAAAAATATGTGATGTCCATCTCCATGTTTATCTATAATATCTAGAAGCGTTTTCCAAGTAAGTGACCTTCCCTCGATAGAATAAAAAGTTTCACCATATTTCCAAGTGTTAAAAGACAATTTAAAAGACCCCTTAACAATAGGATTTTCATCTAAAAAATTAACTTGTGGTATTAAGACATTTTCATCCTCACCTTCTTTTGTTTTCTTAAAATCATATATAGAAAAGACACAATCTGTTTTTGGAAAAGTTTTATTCCATAACTCGTCTAATTCTTCGTAAGTGTACTCTTTACCTTTTGTATTATTCATTAGTAAATCACTCATTTGTCGAACTCCGTTCTGTTTTAATAAATAACTTGTTTTTGCATACTCTGTTGGTAGTGCATTGAAAACTTCTAAATCTAGTTTAAAGTAAGCGTCTTCAATTTCTTTAGGTATGAGTTTGTATTTATAACAATTTACAGCATAGTTTCTAAGTATTCGAGAAATAATCATTGCACCATTCCATTTTGAAATATACAAATAATGAAACTGTCTTCCATCAGGTTTATTTTCAACCATTGTTTTAGGATATATTCCAAATTTATTTAAGGCGGGAATTAATACTTTTTCCTGAACTTCTTTTGGAAACGAATGTGTGTTGATATTGTAGAAATAATTCTTCTTGTGAAGTGAGCCATCATCCATAACCCAGAGAGCCAGTCCCAATTCATCTAAGTCTTGAATCATTTCAGATAAATCTTTATTAACTAGAGAATCTGCATATGAATTAAATTTACCAGAAAAAGTGTAAATTTTAGAACCTTTTTTGTAACCTAAATTATCCGATTCAATAACCTCTGATTTGGCTAAATTTCCTAGTAAACTTCTTTTAAATTGCATATATTCTTCATACATACAGTTGTAAGACACATGTGACCTTTTAATACTTCCATCTCCTAAAAGACCGCTTAGTAATACTTGTTTTTGTTGGTTTGTTATTTCCATTTTATTTTTATAAACGAGAACACCTATAATCAGCTATGGCGGTAGCATCATACAGGTGTCTCTTATTTATGTTTTTTATTTTAAAATTTTGCTATTAAAATCTCCGCCAAGAAATTTAAAACGCTAATATACAACTTTATTTTTACACTTCCTAATCATTTAAGATTTTCTTAACTTTTTAGTGTGTCTCTGCAAAGTTATCACCAACTTGTACCTCACAAGCTAATTCTACATTTAACTTTAACTGCTTATTCAAGTTTTCCATTGCCTTATTGGTTATAGCTACGTACTTATCAACTTCTTCTTCCTTACATCTTAGTAATTCGTCATCATGGGTCTGCAATATGGGAAAAGCTCCAAGTCTAGTTATGTTATATAGCCACATGTTAAAGCAATAAACTGCACTCGACTGGTTTACAACCGAGAAGGAGTCCTTTTCAAAACGCAAATTATGTCTGAATCTCGATATAGGATTTAATATCCAGAGCTCATCCCCTACTTTTTTTATGTCAAAACTTTCCGTAGCTTTTTTTACTGCCCAATGAATTTTCCAATATGCATCTATTAGTCCTTGTGCTTCTTTCTTAGAAATGTTTAAATTTCTAGCAAGTGTCTGACTGCCAACTAAGTAGAGTGATGCGTAGTTACAAGTCTTTCCTTTACTCCTAGCCTCTTTTAATCTGTTCATTAACTTCTTACTTTCATCCTTATCTAAATCTTGGAGTATGTAAAAATTATCTGAGGGTGTCCCAAAAGCTTCAGGAGGTAAGTCCTCTTCTATCCCCTTTTCTTTCCTCTCTTTATTCTCCTTCTTCCACTTAAACCATATTTCTTCATCTTCCGTCATTAAGTTACTAACAACAGAAATTTTTGTGTGTGGGTCAAAAAATGGTCTCTGCGTTTCTTCGATTAGTTCTCTATTCAGATTGAACGTGTAGTGGTCGGATGTCCTTGATTCAATTCCACTAAGGTCACTCTGTACAAATTTATAACCTTTCCCAGCTATTAGACACTCCCTAATCCATTTACCATCCCTGATGTCTCCTTTACCTGTAACGCGAGGATAGTTTACAATCAGGGCGTGTTGCCAGCGAAGACTTACCGCCAACTGCATTAAACCTTGTATAACAAATCCATTTTTATCAACTGCTTTCTGCAATCCCTTAAATATTCCAATTCTATGGGTAAGAACTGAAAGTCCATCTAGCAATTCAATTGCAGGTTCTTTTTCAACTAGTTTTAAGACGCTTGGGCAAAGCATTTTCTCTTCTGTAAGTATTTGTTCCACTTTCTTTACATCTCCTGTCTGCTTGTCTCTATTGTGCACAAATGTTTGAGGAATCCAACCTAAGCTATACAACCAATCTTTTTTTTGTTTCACTGAGTTTGGGTTTCCTAATTCATAAGATTTTATGACATCTATACTTCCACTATAATCTTTTGGTAAGTTACAAGAAGTTAGCATATTTTCCCACTCTTCGGCAGCTTTAGAAAGAGAACCATCTTTTTTATGATAAGTACTAGGTCTGTTTTTTGTTATTTTGTTAGGAATTTTAGGCATTGCCTCAATAAGCTGTTTAATTTTTTCTTCTTTTAATGCCTCAAAATATTTTAAATTACTTTCTAATTTTTCTAAATCAACTTGAATCTTTTGTTCTTCTTGTTTTCTGGCGCAAAGCATGATAAAATTAAGGTATTTTATAACTCTGACAATATCTTCGTCGTTGTCATAAACAGCTCTTAATTTTAAGAGTAGATACTCCCAAAGTTGATAGGTTATTTTGGTATCCTCCTCACAACGAAATTTATACTCTTCATAGGTTAGATTCTCCCAATCATCAATCTTTGGCTTTGGAGTATTAAAAGTATCTTCCCCGTAGTACGCTAAACCATACTTTTTACCTTCCTTACCTCTAGCACAATCTATGTACCAAGCTAAAGCTAGTGTATCAATAATAGTTGCTTTTATCTCTATACCAAGTATCTGCTCTAAAACTCTACCATCGAATCTAATTCCATTATGTATTGCAATAACTTTTGTAGGGTCAGATAATAATTTTCGCATATCATCATAGTTAGGTGTAGATTTTATTTTCCACACTCCATCACTTTTCCAAGCAATACTTAGTACGTGTATTTTAGTAACATCCTCTGCTAAATTATCAGATTCCAAATCACCACAGTAAATATTATCTAAATCCATATCTCTACTCCTCTAATAATTTCCTCAATTGTTCTTTTAAATTTTCTAAGTCTTCCTCCATCCATGAAATTTGACTTTCTAGTTCTTCTTTATTCATGTTCAGCCAATTTAAATTTTTCTAAAAACTCCTTTTCTTCTCGGCAAAATAATTGACTGCCAAACTCCTCCTTATATAAAACAGCTTCCTTCCATTCATCGTCCACTTGTATCAAACACTTATCTGTGACTAGGTAGGATTTTTTGTTATTGTAATGAATATATTTCTGTTTTTTCATCTTTTTTCGCGCGATTTTATGAATAATTCTCAAAATTATAGTCAATAAATAACTCATCATCTAAACTAATAGTGAATTGATGCCCATACCCCCAATAATTATCTCCACTTTCATTAGAGTCATTTCCGCCAATAGAAAACTCTAAAAATAAACGGTCTTTTTTAAGATAGTCTAATATAACAGAATCATCAAAGTCATCTGTTGAACTTGGTGTGTCGTACTCTGAGAAATCAATTTTGAAAGCTTCATACATCTCTCTAGCATTCTTATCCTCTACGTGGTACACTCCCTCCATATTTTCAATATACTCTTCTACTGTTGGGTACTCTTTGAGGTGATTTTTCTTAACTATTTCAAATATCTCTCTGTAATCTATGTAGCCTATTAATTTCATTCTTCTGTTATTTATTTTTTCGCCAAAATATTAAGTCCATAAAAAATACCTGATTTTTACCAGCCTCTCTAAATACTCTTGAGGGATTGTATAATCCATATCTATCCTATAAACATTTTTCCACCAATCATATAAAGCCTTACATTCATCAATATCCTTTTTATGAGCTTCATAATTACAGTGGTTCAGTCCATCTTCTTTCTCTACAAAATCAGCTAACAGTTGAAAACAGGCATGTAGCATTATCATATCTCGATCTATCCATGCTTCTTTAGCTGGAGGTAGTGTTGTTATTTTTAGAATTCTCATTTTTTACGCATCATAATCACTCGTTAATTTTACCCACCAACTCAAATTATTTCTAAGTTCTCTTCTAAAAGCCCGAAAAATGTTATTTACATCCCACATGTCTTCTTGTTCTATCCATCGAATAAAATAGTAATCATATCTGCTAGACCATTCTCCTAAAGTATTATCTACAAACTTTTTATTCTTGTAATTTACAAAGTGTATGATAGGATAATCTGCGTCCATGTAAACACACATAGCTATTTTCTTATGTTTATTTTTCTTGGCGTAGTGAACACTGTTAAATGAGCATCTGAAATTCCATTTACACTTTCCTGCTTTTACTTCAATTTTATTATATTTTGATATTATGTGGTCAGATATTTGTTGACATGCTTTATCATTGTTAAATCCCATAACCTACAAATCTTTAATCACTTCATTATAATCTTCCTCAGTAACTGTGTAATATTCATCTGAGGCATAGAACATTTTTATCTCTTCAAACTGTTTCCAGATGTTTTCTAGTTTATCACTCAGATAGTCTTGCTCATCAAAACGGTCATCATAATTATCATAGACAATTTCTTTAATTTTACCTAATGGTATACATTGTTCCAGTTTTAAAATTTCTAGTTTACACCCTACAATATGTTCTTTAGGCATATCTTGTTCAATCATATACTGGACACATTCGTAAGGAGAGTAATCTGTGTATTCTCCTTCATTAAATGAATATTGCTCTGTTATTTCCATTCTGTTTTATTTTTATCTTTAATTTAAATCCACTCATTAGGAAGTTCTAAATTAAAATCTCTTTTTATATTTTTTATCGCGCCATTTTTAACAGCAGAGAAGAAATCTATATGATTTTGACTTGACTCTCCAACCATACAATAATTCTTTATTCCATTAGGTACAAATTTATAATTTTTTCTTGAGTTCTCCAAGTCTTCTTTAAACATTTTTCGATATTTATCTAGATAAACTTCTTCTAACCTATTAATATATTTTAAATCTGTATCTTCTATAAAAACTTCCCACATCCAATCTATAATATTGTATTTAACACGAGGTTTTTCTGATACTACCCAATCCAATAAATTATAACAGTCTCTATTATAAACAATATATTCTTTTCTTTTATCTCCTAAACCATAACTGCTAGGAATAACGTACTCTGTTAAATAAAAAGTGAATAATTCTCCATAAATTTGTCTTTTAACGTACTGCTCTTCTGAACATTCGGTATCTAAAGTAAATATTTGATGAACTACATCGTGAAGCATAAACATGCCTTCTTCCATGTAGCGTGTATATTCATCTTTATGATGTGGCTTACTACTTTTACCAATATTAGTATACCCTGTTAACCATTTAGGATTCACATCATCTGTTATTTGTATCCCTGATTCTAAAATGAACTTGGATATATTATTCCATTCTTCTGTTTTAGGAAACCATTCTTTTATAAAAACCTCTAAGTTGTTATTGTTCATAATTCTCTAAAAACACTTTATTAAGTTTATTTACTCTGTCTTTTTCTTTTTGTGCCGCCGATTTAAGTTCCAACTCTTTACTGTATTCACTTTCCCACAATAAACCAATATCTGTCACACCATCTAAATCCATTTCGAATTCATAGAAGAAGTCTACAGGAACGTATTTGTAACGCTGGAATAAAGCACTAAACGGAATTAATGAAAATCTATAATTTAAAAAGTCGATATCTACCCACTCTAATTGATATTTACTAATAGAGAAACAGTTTTTAGTTCCTTCATAAACATTTAATTTGTAAATAGGTGTTACCTTGTTTTTAAACCTTTTAGGTGGAGGTATTTTAAATCTATAATTTATTTTACCCACCATTGTATTCAATAATAGAATTAAAAGTAAATATATTCCCAATAAGATTTGACCAAAAAGACAGCTTAAACCGAACATTTCTACAGCATCAGCCTTTTGGTCAATATACACTCCAAATAAACCAAACCCGATAGTATAAGCTATCCACAAACATAAAATAATATTATCTTTCATAAAAATCAGCTTTATTTATCATTATTTCTTTACCCGACTTATATATTAAATCAGTAACTCTTTTTAAAATATCATTGTTATGACAGAAATGGTAGTTTAAATCATGTATTTCCATACAACCATCCCATTTTATAAAACCTGTAAAAAATAAATCTTCTTCTTTCACATCTTTAAATTCAAAACAATCACTTGATATACCATAACCTGTATCAAAAGTGATGAATTCAGGATTATTCTCATCCATATAATCTGAACAAACCTCCACACCTGAAAAATCAATCCAATGTGCATCATCACCATTTTCCCAAGAAAAATTTATTGCAAATTCTCCTTTTTTGTCAAATATTAATTTACTATCTTTCATATACTAAACTTATTAAAAAATGAATTGAAATTAAAACTATTGATACAAAGAATGCCGCAGGGAAGAAAAGTCCTGTAATGAAACTTAAGAAAAATCCACTATCTGTGAAAATATATTTCTTAAAATATAGTATGCAAGTTAATGCTATAATCGCGTAAATAATAATTATTGTCATGCTAAAATTGCTTTTGTACTTACTCCATCATTATAGTAAGACTGATTTCTTAAAATATTACTCTCTAAATATACTCCTGCCATTCTTTTATCTGAAGTATATCCTGAATTATTTGCTCCCCACCATTTACCCCATTTTAAGCTCCAAACATAGTAAAGTTTTTCATTTGATTTTAATTTATCTATTTGCTTATTTATAGACATGCATCGTAGATAATTTTTCTTAGATTCATATTTTCTTAACTCTGATTCCAAGCGATTTATTTTTTCTTCTGTTTTTAATTGTTTTCGGCGCGGTTCACTACTATAGTCAAACAAATCAAAAGATGAAACATAATCTACCTCTCCACCTGCTAAAACATACCATCTATTATTCAACTGATGATAAACTCTTCCACATTTGAGCCTTTTATCATAATCGTAAAAATATTTTAGTTCTCCGCAATTAATCCTTTTCTTATCTCTGTCATTTGAGTTTTGATTAAGGTCGTACTCACTCATTTGATACACTATTCCGTCCAAACCTAATTCATCTAACTTAGATTTATCTCTGTTATGGCTACTTTCTTTTTTATCTTTGAGAATTTTTTCTGTTGATGATAATTCTTTTGTAGATTCTATCTTAATTTTATCTTTCGGAAATAAAGACAATAGCTTACTCACCTCTAATTCTACCCTCTTAGCTTCTAAGTAAATCAATTGCTCACTTCTTCTATCTGTTAGAGACCAGAAATTATGCTCATCGTCCCAAAGATTTTTCACATCTCCAAATTTAATTTGTATTTGAGACTCCATACACTCTACATATATGGCAACATTATTTTTTATAGCTATTTTATGGTATGTTAATCCCCAATTTTTCCTAATAAAATAGTTTGCCGTTTTTATAGCGAACCCTCTTTTCTTAAGATGATTTAATAACTTTATCCAAGTTTTATAGTGTGGTACTTTGGTTATTCCCTTGTAAATATCGCCACTTTCATTAAACCTAATGTACAAACTATCTTTGTATTTATCTACCGTATTTATCATAGTGTTAAGTATAAAACTGTTTAAAATCTATCTCTACTTCATAATCTTTTGCGCTTATAGAATAAACTGATGAACCTAAGAAAGTCCAAGCGTCTCCTTCTATTAACCTATATTCATAAAAATGCCATTCTTCGTGACAGATTTCTAATATTTCTATGCCGTTTTTATCTTTGTAATAATTGTGATTACGGTGAGACTTATTTTCTAAATGCTCGAATTCTGCTGGGTTGATTACTAACTTCATGCGCTCCGCTTTAATTTTTTTACTGTTTCCATTTGTCTATAACTTTTTTCGCCACTTCTGGAGTAACTGATTTAATATAAGCCCAATGATTCGCAATCCTAACCATATCTTTCAAAGTGTACATCTTTTTATTATCTCTAATAAACTTTTCTGCATTTTCTCTCTCCACTACAATTATTGGAAATTCAAATTTTTTATCATCAAAAATCCATTCTGTTGGTAAAGATGGATACCATGTTTTTAATTTATATTCTTTCATATTATATTTCTTTTATTACTAATACTTTACCACTACTTGTTAATAAGATTGTTCCTACGTCAAACCAAGGAATTTCAAAGACTAATTCAAACTCTTGTCTTTTACTTTTTATACGGAAAAATCTAAGAAGTTTAAGCCACCAAGGAGTGCATAATTCTGTTGTTACTAAATATTTGTACATTATATTTTTATAGTTTTATGATTACCACATTTATAACACATGTAAGTCATCTTTGTAGTGTGAGGAAACTTACTATCTGAAGATTCGTATACGTGTACCTCATTTATTAATTCCCAATTATGTTTACATCTATAAGACTTGCTATTTATGTAATTTATTATTGCTTTCCACATATTATTCTTCAATTTCAATTACTTTCCAATAAAATTTAAAATCACTCCAATACATTCTATAATCATATTCATTTAAGTATGTTGCTCTAGATTTAAACTTTTCTTCAATCACTGTTACATATCCTAAGAACTTTCCTGTAATATAGAAATCATATCCGTTCCATGTTATTCCTAGTATAGAGAATAGTTTTCTTGTTCTGTACTTTTTTAGCCGAATTATTTGTATATCGTCCATATCATTAAGAATTACATTTTATATGTTTTTCAATCCATTTTATGCGTGGTTTTATACTATCTCTCTTCCAATAGTAGGCGGATAAGGGTGCATGTATCATAGCGTCTAAGCTTGAAAATGGGCTTGGTGAATTTTTATTTATGTACTTTCTTAGTAATATCTGTTCATCCAGTGTAATTTTACTTTTCAAAAATAACATTTTAGTCCACAAGCACAAACCATCATCAAATAGTTGTTGATTGTCTAACATTATTTGCAATAATTCTTTAATATTTCTCATATTTTATTTTTAAATTTCTTCTCTTATCCAATCTTCAAATCTAGTATCTGCTTTCAATTGATTTCTGTGATAACTAGCCTCTTGCCAATCTAAAATAGACTCAGTTTGTTTATGTATTCTACTACCTTTTTCACACCAAACAGAAAAGTGTTTTAAACCGTAATTTCCAGACTCAATACCATTCGTATTATTTTGATAAACTTTTCCTGTTTTAGATAAATGACTTCCTCTGTGTTTGTGAGGTTGATAATACAATCCTGTTGGTATGTGTTTCATTCTGTACATAATAATATTTTTAATTTTTACTTCTAGGAAAAAATAATAGAATTGTTAAAAATAAACTAGTAAGTAAAGAAACTTTTAAGTTTAATATAAATTCTTCTATGCTTAAATTAAGTACCATTGTAAACATAACTAGAATCATTCCATGCATTCCTAATATTACTAAATATAGTCCTATAAAATATTTCATAAGTTAATTCTTTTTATTATTTTCAAACCACTCCTTAATTTTCACTATATCTTCTTCTGCTTGTGGTAATTGCCATTCTGAACATTTCACTAACAAATTAACAACTTCCTCTTCCGAATACGTCCTCTCAGCCATCCAAGTTGCTCCTTCAACAAATCCGTCACGAACAGTGGATACTTTTGGTAATCTGGTAAATAGAAGAGATGCTGCTTGTAGTTCAACTTGCTTCTCTATTTCTGGGTTGCCGTTCTTTTCAAGCCAAGTATCTATGATGTTTTTCTTTTTAAACTTTTGCATAGGTGATATCCATTCGTCTTTCTTAGGAATATTTAATTTGTAAGTTATACGGTAAATACCATCAACTTCTCTACCTTCTTTTTGATTTGGCAAATCATACCAATCTATTCCATGTCTAGTTTGTAACATTTTTTCAACATCTACAAATTCACAATCGCTATTTTTAACAAACCATTCTAAAAATTCATCTTCAATTTTCTGAATTCCATCCTTAATTAAATCTTCATCTGTTGTTAATACTATCTTCTTAAATCCCACAAAATGATAAGCTGGCATTGCTCCTTGATAGTATATTATGTCTTTAGTCCATGTATTTTTTATTGTATTTACGCACCAACAAGGCTCTTTAATATCCTCATCAGACGTGATATACATATTTTGAGGTTGATACAGTTCTGAACCTTCTACCTTATGTACTCTACCACCTACAGTCGAAAAAGATAAATAAGGAGCTTCTGATTTAAACATTTTACTTTTATCTATTATAAATAACCTACTTGGTTTATCAGTTTTTAATAAATGTATATTTTTCATGCACTATGTTTTAATTATTTATAAGGCAAATGTAACATTAATTTTCCACTATACAAAACTTTTCTGCAAATATTTTCTCGTTGCACTTATTTTCGCAGAAAAAATTCCCACCTGAATTAACAAATGGGAACATATTAGTAGGTTTAGAATGGCTCATCTTTAGTTTTCGGTATGTCAAAAGCATCGTTTAAACTTTTCAAAGTTACAGGAGGCATTTTTTCTATTTCTATAGTGGTGTTAAAAACTGGTATTGAGGTGGAGAATTTAGGTTTGTTTTCTTTTTTTCTTGCTTCTCGTTCTTTTTCTGCGTTTGGTATATACATCTCCTCTGCATAGATATCTAAATATAAACCTTCCGCCTCGCGACATTTTAGTAAGTGTACATAATTAACAGAATACGTCTCTAATGAAACACGACCATTCTTATCTTCCTCTAAAAAGTATTTACTTAAATTAGGATAACGTTCAGGGTCAATCTTTGAATACTCCTTTATTCCGAGTTTCATTGGACTAATCATAATAGCTACATAATCTGCAACCTGAAAAGTAAACTGTGAATAATAGATATCACTGGCAGTAGGTTGTGACATTATATTCTTATCTGCCGCCCTTTTAGCCATTTCTGAATTAGTTTGAGATAAGAGTATAAATATAGCATTCTCATATTGCATTTTTAAGTCTACAATCTTTTCAATAAAGTGTTCAATAACACTATTTTTTGGTTCTCCATTATCCCCTTGTACGAGAGCTAAATGGTCAACAGTTATGATAGCTGATGCTCGGTGTTTGTTATCTTCTAAATATTGTTTACACCCTTCATAAAATTTTTTAGGTGTAGTAGGTACTTGCGAAATACTCACTCTATCATCTTGCAGGGAAATGAAATATTTATTAGCAAGCTCTTTTTCTTCTTCTGTAAACTCTTCTAAAAGAATCTGTTTTTTTGTTTTAGCTTTAATATTTTTGGATAATCCTCTTAAAATCAGAGACATGACTCGCATTTCTAATGAAATATGTAAAACCACAAAATCATCACACGTAGGATTCAACTCCTTATTTAAAATGTTATCCGTCATTTTAGCTAACTGAAAACTCTTACCTATTCCAGAACCCGCAGAATACACAATAACTGAACCATTTACAACTGGAAACAAATCGTCGAAATACGGAAGTCCTGTTTTTACTATACCTTTTTGTCCTGTCTGGTACTTTTTTATTTCTGTAAAAGCTTGTTCTGTTAGGTCTTTAAATTTCTGTATTTGCATTGTAAGTTTTATATGTTATTCTATTTCTAATATGGGGTCTAATTCCTCTTTATATTTAAGGTAGTGTTTGTAGAGCCAAGAGTCAAAAATATCAGGTTTTGCTTCATAAGCTATAGATTTTCCTTTGTCTGTTGTAAATTTCTTAGGATAAAACAGTGTAAACTCCAATACTCGAGACTCTTCATTAACATAATCATCATTTAAAAAATGCATAAAAAGTTTTACTAACGCATTCTTCTCTATACCTGTTTCTTGTTTGAACCATAATAAAAGCTTCTTCACTCTATTGGGATTTCCTATCTCCTTACCTCTTTCCGTGTAGTAATTAGCTAACCACATAAAAAGCTTGTCTTCATCTTCACCTCCAATTGGCTCAACTAGTAGTTTTTTTCCTTTATCTGTTATTCTTAGTTTATGGAGAGGATTTTCTTTTGCTGAACCCTTTATACTTTTTATTAGATATGATATCTCTAAACGCTTTAAAACATCTTGTGGTATATGCTCCAATACCTCTTTTTTAACTTGTTTTGCGGCGAAAAGATAGAATAAATCAGATGCTTCTAACTGATACTTTTTATATAGCTCAAAGTTAATGTTCTCCATCTGACAAAAAAATTTTCAAAGTTTTACCATCATCTTGAACTTGTATCTCCACTTCAAAATTACCTCGTTTAATATAAGCCCTTCCTTCACCATCTTTACTGTGGTCAATTACTTCCACTCTAGAAATTTTTTTCATGCTTTTTAATCTACAAGTTCCTCAATATTTATCCCATATTCATCCAACAACTCATTAAATTTATTAAAAACTTGTTGAGCACCACTATAAGCATCTTCATTTGCCATAGTGTTATTTTCAAACTCTTGTTCTATTTCTTTCTTTGTTTGCCGCGAAAATTTCCAAAGTACTAAAGCCATATCTAATGATTTAAAACATCTTAAATAAGCTTTTCTGTCATCTGGGTCTGACATGTCGAAAGTGATTTTTCCTTTTACCATAATTATAATTTTCTTTCTACTGTTACTATAGTATCATTGTGGTTTCCGCCGTGAGGTACTAATAATATTTCAATAATTTCAAAACCGTTTGATTTACCCATTCCGCCTGAATTCCAACCAAATGATATGACAACTCCATCTTTCTTAGTTACTCTACCAACTTCTTTTTTAAGATTTCCCCAAAAACTAGATTGTGTAGTTTGCATATTAACAGACATTCCTAATTTCTTGTAAGACTCTGAAACTTGTCTTGGAGAATATGGCGGGTCGAAAAGAATTAAATCGACCGAACTATCTTTAAACAATTTTAAGAAATCTATAGCATCTATATTGTAAGTGGTATCATATTGAGGGTCTAAATCATTTGTAACGTTTGCTATTCTATTTTTATTGGCAAAGGGGTCTACACTTAGTTTATTTATGTCTGCATTATACCTCTCTATTAACTCTTTGATAGGTTTTATATCAAATGTATTCTTACTTGGCATTGCCCATACTCTATCTATTACCAAAATATTCTAATTAAATAGTTAATTATTCTAAAAACTCCCCAACAAATTAATCCTAAAAATAAATAAGGAACTACCCCTATTAAACCAATGAGTTTTAGTTTCATTTTTAGAACTTTTTTCCGCCAACTTTCAATCTGTTAACTACTTGATGGTCAGGTCTTGTTCTATTCATTTCCCTCTTTTCCTCAATAATATCGCCCAAGTCATTACAACCGACAGCTCCAGCTAAATCTAATATTCTAATAACAGCATCTGCTAATTCTACATCAATCATTTTTCTGTGAGGAAGTTTATCATCCATTAAATCTTTTCTATAACCCTCTGTTGCTTCTGCAAGTTCTGTTACGGTTAACATTAACTTAGTTCCTATTACATAAGGAGTGAATTTATGGTTTAGTAGGCTTTCCCCTGTTTCAGGGTCATTCCACCATCCAGCTTCTACATTTTTAGTGTGGACATCTTTTACTAGATTATTTATTTGTTCCTTCATACTTCTCTTTTAACTGTCTTAATGTTTCTAATTCTTTCTGTTTTAATCTTTCTTTCGCGACATTTTCGGCATTAATTCTATGATTATATTCATCGTCTGTCTCTTCTCTACTAAGTTGTACATAGAAAGTTCCATCATAGTCATAATCTAATTTACTATTAGGTTGCATTACTCTAGTGAGTACTTCTACTACCTCTTCCAATGTTAGTTTATCTAACTCATCGCAGTGTATAGTACCTAAAAGTTTTGTTATCTTCTGTTTCATAAGCTCATTTAAACTTCTTAATTTTATTAAAACTCTCTTTACTTAATACTATATCTGCTGTTCTTACTCCTTCTCCTTTTAATACTCTTATCGCGGCTTTTATTCTGCGCCAAAAAGAAGATTTAGGAAAATAATATTTGTATATAGTTAAATAGATTTCTTCTTCGTCATCAAACTTATCTAGCTTAATAATCTCTCCGTGACATTCGCATTCTATAAACAGTTCTTTTTTCATTTCTTCAATAAATTACAAATATACTCTCCTAAATTCTTAATTACATTTCCTTCAACAGTTAAATCTAAATATTGAATTATGAACTCTCCAAAGTATTTTTCTACATCAAAACTTTCGTCTACAATCAGACACTTTTCAAACTTATCTGCTATAACCTTATTCCCACGTAATTTAGCTTTTCTAACTTCTACATCTAATTCAAAGTTATAATGTTTTTTTATTTCCGCGGAAAAAGGGTCTATAAATACTTCTCCCTCAACTTCAATAGATGGTTCGGCAAAAGGCTCTGGAATAGAAGTTACAGTTACTGTATTTGAATAACTATAAACACTATCTCCTATGCTTTGGATTCTTTTCTCACCAATTCCACAATCACTTCTTTCCTTAATAGAATTCAGCAACCAAGGATATGTTTTAACTTCTCCGAATTTATTATAGATTTCACAAGCTATGCTATGAGCTAAATCAGAAGCTGTTCCATAGACACTTTTATCTGAAAGAAATTTATCTTCAAAATCAACAGTTATAATCTCTCTTAAGTAATTTTCATTTTTTGTATTTTTTATGGCATATACAATATCACTGGAAACACTCCAAATATTAGATAAAATTCTTTTTTCGTCTATTTCGCCGAATTTAAGATTATACGCAAACTTACTTGGAACTTTCTCATCTTTATAAACTAATATGTTTTGCTTGTAAATTCTTAAAAATCCCTCTTCATTTTCTAATACTTCAACTGTATCGGAAATGATGTATAAAGGTGGCTTTTCATTAATATACAAATGACGATTGTTCCATATTTCTGCAAATTCTGAACTATCTTCAAATCTTAATGTAAAAACTGTTCCGTACTTAATTTCAGGACAAGTGTCTTCATAGTAATTTCCATTCTCATCAATCATATTAGAGAAGATTTCTCTCAAGACCATCCACAAATCCCATCCTATTCCCATTTTAACTGAGAATCCTGTTGGAATAATCTCTTCTGGGAAATCTCCACCACCGTAATCATCACAGTGAACTGAGAAAAAAGATTGTTTTGAAACTGATTTACTAAGTTGTATTAATTCTTTTTCTTTATCTGTTTGTTCACAAATTTCAGTGTAGGTGTCAATAGTGTATAAAGTTTCCCTTGCTCTATCGTGACCTTCCGACTCATATTCTGTATCAAACACTCGTACAGACATGTCTATATTATTCCTTAAAGATAATGCCATAGAATAACATAGTCCTGAATTGTATCTTCCTATTTTACTAGTATCTTCAGCTTTTTCAGAACCTCCCATAGAAAATAAATCCAAATGAGAAAGTAAAGTTGGTGTAACAAAATGTATTGATTTCATAATTTATTTTCTATTATTTCTTTTCCATTTAAATATCTTCTGATATAGACTTTATCAGATATAAAATAAGAACCTATTGTTTTTAAAAAGTAACCCCTCAATGGTGGTTTCTTACCTTGTAACATTTTACTCGCATAGGTATGTCCTAAATTGTATTTTGTCTCTACATTTTTTAATCCCTCTACTGTATCAATCAAGACTTTTTCATAATAAACTTCTATAATCTTTCCTTTTTCCCAAGAACTCCTATCTACCTTAGACTGCGATTCTTTATTTTTAGAAATCATTTCTTCCTTCTCTTTTGGGTGCTCTTCCCAATACTTTGCGCATTTTATACCCTTCTCCTTAGAGTGAACATAACCTACGCTAAGTGTATTACCTTTCATTCTTTCAGAACTCTTAATTTTATGTGTCAAAGGCATCTTAGTCCCTACTAAAGTGTCTGCTTTTGGTGCACAATTCCATAATAAATTAAAATCAAAAAGTCCTATCCAATGATTCTCCCGCGTTTTTAATAAAGAGAAATCTTCAACTACTTCCAATATTTCAAAAGAAATAGTTTCCCATCCAAAATCATTTACAAACTCTATTAAATATCTATTTGCTTTGCCTCGTTTAGAATCGCAAATATGCCCCGCTAATCTATCTGAGAACTTTTTACAACTCCCAATATAGGTAAAATCATTAATAGAGTTTGTAAATTTATATACTCCTCCCTGTTGCATTTCTGCCAAGGAAGGTATACTTAATAATGGAGTTTTTCTTCTACTCATAGTGTTAGGCTAATACTTCTTTCTCAAATTTTTCATATAAAGCTAAAGTAGCTTTTAATCCTATTAAACTATCATAAAGTACTTCTACTACAGATTTATCTAAAGGCGTGTTAGAAGATAGTCTTTCCTCTAGTTTTTCTTCTGCATCTTCGATTTGGTCTTCTAAATCTCTTTTAGCTTTCTTAATAAATTTAGCATCTTTTGCTAATGTGTTAGTAACTACTGTTGTTACATTTTTCTCTTCACTTAAATTCGCTGATAATAACTCTTTTCTGTTCATGTTGTTTTATATTTAATTGTTTATTTTTTAGGGTATTCTACTATTGTTATATTGCTTGTTAAAAACCATTTATCTAATTCTTTATCGTGATAATATCGACAAGGTTTTACATCATTTTTTGACCATGGCTTGTGCTGAGTTGTTAGTATACGTTCTAGTTCTGCACGAGCTTCGGATTCTGAATTAAAGGGTCTCTTGTTTAAGTTTTTATTTTCCACTTTTAATATTTTTCCATTACTACTAATCCTCTTTGATAACCATTCTCTTCTGAGTCTAGAGTAAACCCTTTCACTATAAATCCGCCTTTTACTTGTAAAGTGATATACTTTTGCATTTCTTTTTCAATTCCGTATGCACCCCAGAAATCTTTAACTAATGTTTGTTTAGGAGTTGCAGGCTTAACAGTCATTATATTTGTTGTTGCCGCTGCGAAGGATATAAATACTAGTCCTCCGAGTAAAAATGTTGTTATGTTTTTCATGTGTTACGCTTTTTAATCATTCTCCAATCTCTCTATTTCTGTTCTTATCTCTTCTACTGTTGAGTACTCTTCTTTAAATTCTTTTTGCCACAAATAAAATCCACAGAAAAAAGTTTCTCTCATTAATTTGTAATAATCTACACCTGCTATTTTTATGCAAGCTATGAAGTATTTGTGTGTTATCATAATTCTAATTTTACGCTCTCGCTCTATTGTCCGACAAAGATAGACCAAATAAACGTAATAAAAAAGGAAATATTCAACTATTTTTGTGAGGGCTTATTAATAATCCTATGCATGGTACTTTCAATTGTCTTTCTATCCTTATTCCACGCTTCTGTGAATTGACAATTTGCTATCTTATCAGGGATATCCAGAGGAGCCAAGTATTTAACATGTCTCTCATATTCTGAAATAATTGAAAGTGTTGTTTCCGCATCTATACCGAAAATCTTATTGTAATTCTTTTGTACTATTGGGTCAACTTCTTTTAACAGTTGTTTTATTAATGTTTTTATTTTTTGTTTGTTGAATGGTGTTCGTTGTAGCCTATCTAAATTCTCTGCCGACATTTGAAGTGTAATTACTGTGTCTAGCAGAGCCATTGTGTCATTCATATAATTTATTTATTTTACTTTCTACTGTCACACAGCCTGTTTCATTATACTCTCTAATACAATCATAGGTAGTTTTTACACTTATTTTCATGTACTTAGCAATATCCCTTCCTATTTGATTTTTCTGATATAATTCTATTATAGTTATTTTGCAGGAATCTATGGATTTAGGAGTTTTGACGTAAGCCAGCATCTTATTTATTTGAGTTTTTGTATAATACATAGTACTCCCTTTTCCCAAGCATTTCCCTTTCAACCCTAATTTCCAACCTCTCTTATTTAAAATCGAAATTGAAATTCCAGTTTCCTTACTTACTTTTTTTAAAGTAAAATATTCTACTCTTGTTTCTTTTTCAGGATTTTTTTGGTGGTGTGCTTGGTAAGGAGTTAGTTTCATTTAATCTTTGGGTGTTGTTTAAGCATTGTTGATTCAGTTACATAGAAGTATCTGTACTTAGTGTCACGATATTTTTCGTCAATGAATGTGTTTTTATCTAGGCGGCGAAATGAATATGAGGGGTTACAACCTTCTTCACATGTGGCAATCAAATTATTGTCGCAAAAACCCACAATAATTCCTTCTATTCCTCCGTCATATTTCACTGACTTGAACTTATATTTGTCGTATAGTATTTTCATAATTAATCGTGGTCATATTCTTCTGTTTCTACTGTCCCATCTGCTTTTACAGTTACTTCTACGTGGTCTCCAAATAAATCTCTGTAAAATTCATCTTCAATAGAGATTAGAAGTTCCTGAAATTCAGTTATAAGTGAATATAAAGCCAAATCCGATTCCCTCGTTTCTTCTTTTATTTTGTCCTCTGGATATTTACTAATCCAAGATTCATAGTCATCTGTACCATATTTTTTCAAAGCATATAAAGAACTTCCAAAAACATTTTCGCTTTCTTCTAGAGTCTCTCCATTGATTCTTAATCCATAATCTATATCAAAATTTGTAGAAAATACACACTCGTCTCCATCCATAAAATATGGTGTATATTGAGTCCATCCAATAGATGTAATTTTACCATTTGATTTTTCAAACAACGGTTGTAACATTGGTGCAAAATCTTTTTTTAACTGTGAAGTTAATTCTTCTTTTTGCTTTTTAATAGCTTCTATTTTTTCTTTAATTCCTTCTAGTACACTCATTTTTAATTCTCTATTAATTGTTTATAATCTTTTTGTTTATATAATAATTTTGAGGAACTTGGCACACCTCTCCCATTTTGCATCCAAGTTTTAAATTCCATATTTTCAATAAAATCCTGTGGAGTTGGTATAAATTTCTGTCTATAGTCTTCTAAAATGTGTTGTTCACAAACATCTTTTACACTTACTATTTTATTATCAGAATTTGTTATTATTTCTCCAAACAAAGGAATCATCACTTCTTTAACCCAAAACATTGTATGTGTTAGCACTCTATGCCTATTATCTGGAAAGTAAGCTTTAGAACAATCCATCTTAGCATGTATATTCATATAATCTTCCATAACACCTCCAAACTTTTTAGCTGAGGATATTGCATGTATATGTGGTGCAGACATAAATTAAAACTGTTTAAATTCAACATCTAACCTATCTAAAAGTTCTGTATTATACTTCACTTTTTCTAGAATTTCATCAATAGTCTTACAACTGTTCTCTGTTAATTCTGTGTATTTTCTTAGACTTTGTACGATTCTTGTGAAATACCAACGGTCAGTGAATTCGTAGTCTTCTAGTTCTTCACTGTCTTTCTTTTTTCTTTGGCGAATTTCGTGGAATACAAGGATGATTCCTGAATCTGAGTCTGGAATTAAGAAGTGTTTATCGTCTAACGCTATTTGACTTTTATTTTTAAAAGATTTATTCATTGTTTTGTTCTTTCAGTTTAATTAATAATTCTAACTTTTTTATTTCCTGTTCTCTCTCTCTCTGTTTTGCTCGATTTTAAATAGTCCGAATAACATAATGATGCTAATACAGATACTATAATTATAGTGACTGCTAAATAATAGTATTTCATAATTTTATTTTAAGAAAAAATTAAACGTCTCTTTTATTATTGATAAATTTACTTGGTGCATTATTAACCACTTAATCCAAACTAACGGCGCGAAAAAGAAGTCAATAAAAGACCAAAATATGCTGTCATGAATATTATATCCTATCATTGCTGTTCCTATTGCAAATAAGAAGTAGAATGGACTATTTATAGTGATTACATTAATGTTTTTTGTGTTACTCATAATCAGTTCTCTAACTGTTTTAAAATCTCTTTAAAAATTATACTTCCGTAAAAATAGCCTAAACTTATTCTACCTATACTTATTAGTATTTTCCACAATTGCTCACTTAAGACTTTCCACTCAACGGTATTTGCCATTACATAGTTTATAATTAAATCTACTATTGCGCAAATTGAAGCAGTTACTATAAAAGCAATCAATATATTTACTATTTTCATAATTTTACTTTTTTAATTCTTTACAAATATACACCTTATTTATGATTAAACAAGAGAAATTTTAAAATTTAACATAGTTTCCCTTAAAATACCCGCTAATTCATATAATGTTTTTTTACAGTTTGTGATTGTTTACTTATATTCTTTTGTGGCGCGGAATTAATACTTTCAGTTTTATACGTTCCTATCTTCATCTATAAATCCGCCACAACATAAACTACTAAGTAATACATTCAAAACTGTTAATTACCTATCCACTGCAAGTAGTATATTCTGTCGCCATTTTTATAAGCTTTTACTTATCTATATATTTTCCCGCCGAACTATAGTTTTGGCGACATACTAAAGCTTTGCAGTGAAAACAATTTACTAATTGCGATATAATTAATTAAGATAAATATAGGGCAAGCCCCCAAGCCCTCAGAGTTAGACTCCTTTTGAGAATCCTCAGTTATTTTGTTTACTCCATCGCATGAAGTGAATTTCTGAAATCCTTTTTAATTTAGTAACTATCTGCTTTGTGAAGTGGGGAGAAACTGACCTCTATCAACAATTAAATTGCCAACAGGATAAAGGTATACATAAATGCGTAAAACTCCCCTATACTCAGGCGTAGATAACTATTAAATAGCTCACTCTTCCCTTTGACGCCGACTAAAATAATTAGAAGGATATACGATGATATTAACATCAAGTCACGTATAATTGGCAGAAATAGAATCCATATAAAACAAAAAACGGACGAAAAGAGCTCTCACCCATCTTTCCTGTCCGTTAGTTTCCTAAGTTTTTATACTTATTATCTTTACGATTTTAGAGGTGAGAGTCTAAATCTTGTATTTCTATTATGTCCTGCAAATATACTTAATATCATTCTATTTTCCAAATTGGTTATTTTTTCTGTAACCATTACTAAATTTAGAAATCCCAAATACTTTCTTCAACTTCCTTTAGCATTGGATAGTTTTTTAAATCTGGTTGTATGTCTATTAATGAATATTTTAAATTTACATCTTTTGTGACTTTCTCTCTAAGGAAATTTGGAACTTGTTTATTTTTTCTACCGTAAAATTGACCTATACTACCGTTCTCATAGATTTGCATTTCGTAATTTTCGCCATTATCTTCAAAACTGTAGAACGCATACCTATTTAAAGTTTTAGCATAATTAGTGCCTATACAGTGTTGCTGTTTTATTCCTTGAGCGTACATTTCATAAGGAGTTTCTAATCTTTTGAATTTTAGTCCGCGTTCTTTCCAAACTTCAGTAAACTCTTCTTTTATTTCATACCGCTTTTCTTTAGAATAATTTTCAGCAGTTTTTTTATTAACTTCCCAAACTGCTTGAGTATGTAACTCTTCCAATCTGTTTTTACCCGCAGGAATTTCTATTTCCATATTATGCTCTTGGCACAAATTAATGTAGTCATTAAGTAAGTCCTTATCATCTGTTTCTAAATTCTTATACAACCTAACTACATTTTTCTTGTCTTTAGCTAAAATCATAGGAGTTAAAAAATCAAACCAATCTGCTGTGAAAAGTTTAGTAAATTCTTCGTCTGATATAAAAGAAAAACCTAAGAACTTCTTAACTTCTCCTAATGAATTAAAACCTTGAAATAGTCTATAAGGATATAAATTAGGATAATCTTTTAACCATTCATACTTCTTACCTATAAAAAATGTATTTTGTAATTCTGGGTTTTCTAATCTTACTTGTTTAAGTCCAACTGATTTAAAATTACCTCCGCTTTTACTCACCATAAGCCTTCCTGCTGGCGTTAATAAATAAACATAACGAGCCACAGAAACTTTCCACTCTTGAAGTTGTCCTATTTTAGATAACGTATTTTTTGTAACAGCTCTTCCTGTATGTTTAGTTTGCTTTGTTGATTCAACTACTCCTATTCTACAATAAATAGAACCTGTTTTTTCTGATACCTTAAATCCTGGAAAATCAGTTTTAAACTGTTCTATGCGTTTCTCTTTAATTTTCTTTAACATCCTGTAAAGTATTTATATCCAAAAAATAATAATGCCGCCCATAATAATACATCTAGAGTGATTATTAGATTTCTTTTCGTTTTATAGTTCATAATAATTATTGTTTTAGTAATTTCACTCTTTTATTCGCCGCCGTTCTACTAAAGAAAGGACAATCTCCAAGCTCTCCATAAGTGTCATCATACTTATAATCACCAATAGTCTCATAAGACTTAAATATTCCAAATCTCACTGTTTCTTTTCTAATCCAGAATGTACTTGGAGCACCTCTGTCGTATGGTGGATTTTCTATTACTTTATATGTTGTTTTCATATATTTAATTTAAAATTTCTATGACTAGCGCTGGATCGTTTGCTTCTAATCCCCATTTAGTTAAAACTTGAACCATGTTTCCCTTAACGTATCTGAATACAATTGGGTCAGACTTAACAACTGTTTTTGTAATTGTGAAAAATCCTCTCTTTTTATCATGTTCTAAGCCACTTAAATCAAAATGTTTTTTAGGAGCAGCTATAAATAAACCTTCTTTATTAAATTTACTTATCTCGGCATCTCCGTAGGGTTTGGTAAGATACCCTGTATAACTTCCTGTATAATTTCCATACTTTTTAGCTAGAGTTAATATCCTCTCATCACTTATAAAATTTGTGTCTACTTCTGAATTAGGTACGACAAAACCTTTGTGCAAAATACTACCTAAACCACTAGGAAAATCATGCCTCCATTGTTGATTTTGAGGGACTCTTAGTATAGTTTCTCCTTCGTAATTGTCATAGTTTTTTAAGCTTTGAGAATCTTCAATCTCTACTAAGTTTTTATCTGGTACTGGCATTTTATAATTTTGTACAGGAGCATAAATTAATCCGTATTTATCGCATATTCTATCTAACTCAGAAATAGGTAATGTTTTAATGAAAGGATAATTATCTTTATAATACTTAACTAGTTCAGCTTCTTTATTTGTGAGATTAATCACTTCATCTTTAGCTGTATTTCTTTCTGCAATTTCTACTTTTTTAGCAACTAATCCATTCTTAATGAAACCTATTTTCTTTAATCTTTCGGCTTTATTTTCTATACCGCTTTCTAAAACAATCTTAGCATTTGTTTGCTCTTCAATAATTCTTAAAGCCTGTTGTAGTATTCTGTCAGGTGCTGTATCGAACTCATTATGAATTTCTTCTATAATTTCTTTTTCCGATTTTTGTTTTTTGAATAATGATATCATAATTTTTAGTTTTAATATTTATTTGACAAATATAAGTATAATTTTCCGAATAAAAAAATATTTTAAACAAAAAAGAGAGACTTTTTACGCCTCTCCTTTAGTAACTACATTAAACCACCGCCAGTTACGTGTTTCCTCTTGATAATCTATCTTAGGTTTTAATCTTATCATCATCTGTCCAAGAGTCTCTATCTGTTGTGTATGTTATTTTAATTCCTTTCATTTTTTCTGTTTTTATTTCTTTTCCGCGAAATATTTCTCAAAACAAGTGAAAAACTCACTAATTTCTCCAACCACTCTAGTTACTTTATCTATTGCGTATTTAACTCTTTCATCATTGTATTCTAAAGGTATGTAAAACTGTTCTGTAGATAAGTGTAAGGGTGGTTTAATATGACTTCCTGTTCTTCTACAAAACCAAACTCCAATTTCATTTATACTGTATCCTTCTAACACTAAGGCATATGCATATAAAACTAATTGAATATATTCTTTCTTAGTATAGCCTGACTCTTTCCCTGCTCCTCCTGTCTTCAAATCCTTGCAATTTACAACTTTTGGTGCGATTTCTTCAAATACGTCAATAAATCCTATGATACACCATTCTCCCATGTCAATAAGAATCATTCTTTCATATTGAGCATTTTCTTTACGTTCAATTAAGCTGATATTCTCTCCTCCAGTGAATCCATAATTATTACTTTGAATTTGCCCGTGCTCTAAGCTAGTCCCCACCCATGTCCCGAACGAGCCATAAATAGAATCTGGTAATTTAATCCCTGCTAACTTCTGTTTAATGAAATCTGTTCTATAGTCTTCCCAAGATGAAACAGTGGAATAAGATATGTAAAATTTATTTAAATGTGGATTTATTAACTCTTCATTTCCTTCATAGAACCAATTGCTTTTATCTAATTTTGAGGGTAAGTTTATTTTTGATTTTGACATATTATTTTATTATTGCTAAAAAATTATCCACTTCTTTTGTTTTTTTCTCGATTGTAGCTTTTGAATCCTGAGCTCCGTTTATGAAATCATTTTGAATATAGACTCCTAAGATAATTTCTCTTACAATTTCCCTATCTCTCTTAGTTAATTTTTTCTTTTTTAACTGTTTTTCTAGTCCTGCGCGGATTTCTAGAGTCATTGCTTGACATTCCCACAATAAGGATAGAAAATTCACAGGTTTAACTTCTTCTACATTTTCAACTAAGAATTCATTACATGTAAATTCTTCAATTATATTTTCGCCCACCATTGACCTATGAACATTCACCAAAGTGTATATTTCATCAACTGCTGAATCTTTAAGTTCTTGTAATTGTCCTGACTTATAATAAGTGAATTCATCTACAGGTTCAATAAAATTTGAATCTAGTCCATAAATCCAAGCTAATTCTTTTAAATTGTTTTTGTAATTTCCTGCACCTGAATAATAATCTCTTACACAAAATCCTTGCAAGTTCCAAGGTCGCAATCCCTTATATTGAAGTCCACTAGGAATTGTTGTTTTAACACCATTTTTATCCATTCTAGTGCCTAAATATGGCAGGACATACTCTGCACCAAAGTGAGTGACAGTAAAGTCTTTAAAACGGTCTTTTTTAAGTGTATTTAAGAATGTTTGAATCAAGTCCTTTTCGTTTCCAGTGTAATATATTACTTTAACTATTTCATCTTCTACAATAGCGACTGTTAGAGAAAATATACGTGAGAATAGTGGATTTTTAAAAGCATTAATTCTGTAATGTTCTACAGTTTCTTGCATTGACATTAGTTCTCTAGTTGCATAATCCTTTTTATAGTGTTCTCTATAAAGGTTGTATTCTTTGGATTCTATTTCTAATTCATCTGTTTGATTTACAGATTGTAACTTCCAGTATATATTGTTCATAGCTACGATTCTTTTTTATTATTATTTTGTAATTCTTTTATCTTATTCTTACTTTCTTGCGGAAATCCTTGCTGCATAAACCAATTTACAAATCCCGCATCAGCTAATACTGCTTTATCCTTATTCTTAGAAAAATTCCATTTTACAATTCCATCAACATCTATATACATCTTACCACTTAAGTCAAATCTTTTCTTGTCACCCTGCAAATACTCATCTACATCTCTAGGCGTTTCAATTGGAGTTTCTGACTTCTCAACTAATAAAGGAAAAATTATATCTGCAATCTGTTTAGTAGCTAATATATCCGCTACAGCTCCGTGTGCTCCTTCTAACTCTTCTCCTGTAAGTCTTTCATATACGGCTGACAATGTATTGGGAAACAAGTCCCTATAAAGAGTTAATACATCAAATAAAGTAGGGTTCCAATTAATACCCTCTAGCCCTGCTCTCTCAAATTCCGCAGAAAGAAGAGGGACATCATAATTATTTGAATTAAACCCTGCTAAATCAGAACCCTCAAACCAATTTCTAATAGCTTGAGCATACTGTTTAAAAGTAGGTAAATCTTTTACTTCTTCGTCTGTGATTCCATGAACCTCACTTGCTTCAAGTGGAATTGGAATAGTTGGATTTACTTTAATTGTTTTCTCTTCTTTTGTGCCGTCAGGATTGTATTTTATACAAGCTAATTCTACTATCCTTGCAGTCTCTGTTTCAACTCCTGTTGACTCAATATCAAAGAAAATTATTGGTCTTTCTAATATCATATCTTATATTTTTTGTAAATGTAGGGATTATTTTTCTATTTCCGCGAAATTTTTTCTTAAATTTATATATTGACTATATTGTCTTTCAATAACTTCTTCATCAACCTTCCTATTTCTTGACATATTTCTAGTTAAAGCTTCTTTTAGAGTTATGTCAAAGAATTTTACTTCTGTTAGTACTCCAAATTTTTTAAACTCTTCTATGTACGATTTTTTAAGATTTGTATTATCAATAATTACATCTTTACCTCTTTTTAGCCAAAAATCAATAAGTTTATCTTGTACAGCAGTGATTTGAGACTCCATATAATTAAAGTCTACATGCGTGTAATAGTATTTAACTGTTTCTTCTGTATAACCATAGTGAGCCTCTCTTAATTTATCTCTGTTCACTATTACAAAGGCTTGTGGATGTTGTTGCACTAATTTTGAAGCATAGCTACTCTTACCTGAATTTGATATCCCACTTAATATTAATATTTTAGCCATGTCTTCCTATAATTAATTTATCTTTTAATATTTCTTTTATTTCGGCGAAGGAGAAAACATTATATTCTCTAAACATTTTATAATAATTATCAATTCCCACATCCATGCTTTTATATTTATGAATTTCTTTTACTACATCACTTTCATCAGCGTGTAAATGTCCATGCAAAGAAATTGAATTTTGGTCTTGGTAATTCCAATTAAAAGATGGATAGTGTTGACAACAAATAATTTGACCATCAACACTAAGTTCTAAATAATATCCTTGATATAATAACTTATCAGAGGTTATACTTAACATTTTAGAAAGCGAACAGTGATTACCATATAACATGATAATACTATTACAATTTAACTTCCTTAAAAATCCGTTATAATCTTTTTCACTCATCATCGTATCACCAAGCACAACAAGTAAGTCTTTTTCTCCTACCTTTCTATTAATTTCATCAACAATATGAAGATTCATTTCATCCAGACTATTAAAATTACGTCCAAAATCTATCATTGCTTGGTGCCCCTCGTGTAAATCACTGCTGAAAAATACATTATCAACATTGAATGTTTGTTTAGGATAACTTGTTAATATTTTTACTTTCATATTCTAATATTTAAACTCTGTAATATTATTTGTATCGCACATAATTTGAACCAATGGATTCTCTTCTTTAAACTTAGGATACATTGATACTTCTCCTTTATTTAGCATTTCGTTCAACTTAAATCTTAATTCTTGTTCCTTGTGCTCAAGTTGCTCTTTTGAAGGCTCTGGATTACTGTCATAATGTTGTTTATAGAATTGAATGTCTTCAATGGTAGGTAAAATATTTTGCATTAATTTTTCAGCCATCATCATACTTCTTATTGCATGAAACTTTTTCTTTCTGTCATTCCCATGAAGTTTCAAATCTCTTTTTGCCACACCTATAAATCCTTTTATAATGCGGTATGTTCTACATAAAAATAAAGGATTTTCAAATTCTCCACTTAATAGTACAACATCAGCTATCATATTACCATCACCTGAAAACAAATTTCTGTAAAATTGAGTTTCTGTCATCCAAATAACTTGCATCTTTTCATTTAAATCATGTTGCCAAGAATGGATGTTAGGTAAATAGACGGCTAATGTATCAAATCTATAATAAAAAGTATCAGGGATAACTCTAATATAGTCTTCATCACTATCCTTAGTTGCTATACCGTGTAATTGACTACCAAATAAATACTCTTTAAATTTGTATTCACAAAGATAATCATGCTGTTCTTTTGTTATTTTAATGTTCATAGTCGCGCATATTTCGGTTTAGTGGCTCTCCAAATTTGGTCTTTAATATCCTTACCGTTTCTTAGAGAAAAGAAGTAGTGTTTAAATACGTGCTCCTTAACTCTTAAGGCAAATTCTTTTGTACCTTCTATATTTTTAAATCTTTCGTAAGTTATTAGTATGTACTCTTCTTTATAATCAAATTCACCTTTTAAGAATCGTTCATATTCTCTGACCGTATTATAAAACTCATCTGGAAAATCCTTAATCAAATTTAATATACTATCACCATTTCTTAGACAATCCCAAACTGCTGTAGTTGACATCTCTGACATCATCTTATGAAGTCTTAAATATTCAGCTCCTTTTATTTTACCTCTTTCGCCGTTTGAAAACCTAACTACATACCCCTCTTGATTATCTTCTATAATACTGTGAAGCTCATTTAAAGGTGTTTTAAAGCTATAACTCTCAACTGGCGACATTCCCCATCCATCTAAAGATTGCTCTTCTCCTGTAGCTGTATTAAACACTCCCGTTAAAATACAGGTTTCTAGTCCATTGTATTCTAAAACTATTTTATTTTCAGGGTAAATTATTTCAAAACAATATGTGTTTTCTTTATCTAACAGATTATAATCACACTCTTTGTCTAATATTTCTTTTCCGCGAATTGCTTGTTCAGAAGTAAAAGAGCCGCGAGAAGCTAGTATCCATTCATCATTATAGCAGAAGAGAATTCCTAAGCTTCCATCTAATTTCTCATAAATAATATAATCGTCTGTTGTATTTGTCTTACCTTCAGATAAATTAAAGAACTTTTTGAATGGTCTTGCTACAATATCTCCTTTACCGTCAACTACAAGTCCACGACACTGTAAAGTTATTTCATCCCAAATATTTTCCCATTGAACCTTGTCTGTGTAGTTATAAATTGTTAATGGTAGGTTAGGGTGGACTTGGCTGTATATTAGACCATCTTGTTCGTATTTCTTTAATGTTTTTAGGTTCATTTCTTAACTTTTTTATCTCTAGAAATTAATTCAAAAGGAAGGTAGTAAAATTGTACTTGGTCTTTGTTCTGAATAACAGTTGGTAAATAGCTTTTCTCTTTAGGTAGAAACGTCTCTATATCTTGAATTCTAGATTCCCACTCTTCTTGAGTTTCGTCTTCTACGTCTTCACCAAAAATATATTGAGTCTCACAATAAGCATGATAACCAATCCATCTTTCTGTTAAGTTAAAAGTTACACAGAATATTCCACATTCGTATTCGTTTATAAAGTAACTCTCTACATATTTACTTTTTTTCATTTAATATAAATTTTCACTTATTAGTTCAGAGTCTTCTCCTCTGTCAGATACTTCTAATCCGTATTTTATTTGATTATTTTCTTTCGCGATTTTCCAAGCTTCTTTTCTGTCAACATATCTGTTAGTGTTAGTTAAAAATCCTTGGTCTTTTCTTTCGCACATTGAATGGTTTAAAAATAACTCTTCTATTATTTTATAACAGTCTTTATGTCTTGCTGCCGAAATAATAGTCCCATTATAATCTAATGCTGCACATAATATAAATTCCTTTTCCATATTATTTACTTTCTAGTATTCTAACTATCTCATTATTTATCTTGCATGCGAGAGAAAAAGTTGAAGTATAATTTCCTCTGTTCTTTAATAAGATTTCTTTGGTTTTTTCATTCCATTTTAAATTTGTTGCTTCTATTGTTTTTTGCGCGATTTTATTAATATGGGAAGTCATTATTTTCCAAATATTTTAAATATTAATTTTCTAAGACAAGCTAATTCTGCTTCTTCGTAAGTTTTAAATTCTTTTGATGTTATTTCGGAGTTATCTATTTTATAAATCCTATACTCATAAGTATCTATATCATATTCGGGGCAATGAAAAGATGAAAATAATTTATATTTCTCTCTAAAAAATCTAAAAGCTTGTTGGTAAAGTGGTACAAAACAATTAGCAATACCTTTAATACAATCACTTTCACGATATGCTAAAATTTCATCATACTCAGACTGTTCAAATATCCTTAATTTATCATCTTCATAATAGCATAAACAAGGTTCATCAAATCCTAATTCTTTTAAAGCTAATGCTTCGTCATATGGAATGAATAATTCTCTCATAAACTGTCTTTTATCTTATTTAACAATGTAACTTCATTTTGAAATATTTCTGCTTTTTTAGCCTCACGACGTTTTACAGTCTCTTCTTTTATAACTTTTTTTGCCGCATTTAAAACATTTTCTTCAAATCTCCTCAAAATTAAAAAATCATGATTTGATATTTGAATACCTACACTGTCAACAGAAATATAATATTTTTCCTTTTCTAAACTCAATAAATAACTAAGGTCGTCTGGGTTCACTTCGATTGTACAGTCTTCTCGATTCACCATCTTTGTAACAACTGATAAATACAATTCTTCCTGTGGTTCTAATTTCTTTTTATTGAAAAACTTCATATGTTACTTCTTTTCTATTGAATTATATTTTTCAACTGCTGTAAACGGTTGCATTGTTTCTAAAACCTTCTCTTTATCATGCCAAACTTCATAACTCCCTCTTAGGGTACAGTAAAGTTGTTTGTTTTCTTTTGTACTACTTGCAAAAATTACTTTTTCTTCTTGTTGCCACTCTCTTAATCCTTCTAAATCTATCGTATGTGTTTTCATAAATTATAGTTTATATTTCTTAACTGTGAATACTGTTGATTTTAAATGTTCTTTAAATGCTTCAATTAATTCTTCTCTTGTTTGACATTGTTTATTTTCCCATACATTACTACTCCAATCGAATCTACTGTCTCTCCATTGATACATATTTATGTTATCATTAACGTAAAACTGAATTTCTGTGTTTTTATTGATTATTTCTTCTTCTTTCCCGCCGATTTTACTGGCAATTGATGCTGTAATGTTCATATCTTATTTTTGTTTGACAAATGTAAAAAGAAAATTTTAATTTTCCTAACTAATTTCGCGAAAAAACAGTATTCATATTGGCAGATTTAATTTTGATAACATTGCAGTAGATACATGACAATATATTTCAGTTGTTTTACTTGAACTGTGTCCTAAATGTTTTTGAATATATCTGAGGTCAGTTCCTGCCTCTAGCAATGCCGTTGCGTTTGAATGTCGAAGTAAGTGCATGTGATATTCTTTTCCAATATATTTTTTAACCAATTGATTGCAGCTCGTTTCACTATATTGATTAGAAAACTGCCCATTGAATAAGTATTCCTTAGGCTTGTATTCCATAAAATAAACACGAAGTAATTCTAACACTTTTTGACTAAGAGGAACTATTCTGTCTTTTCTTCCTTTACTTTGTCGAATTGTAATAATCATTCTTTTACTATCTATATCAGAAATCAAAAGATTAATTACTTCTGAAACTCTCATACCTGTAGAATAAGTTAAAGTAAGAAGTGCTTTGTGTTTACTATTGATTATTTTATCCAACTGCTCTAATAAAAATTCTTTTTCAATAATCTTAGGTAATTTCTTTTCAGAACGTGGATACTCAATGTATTTGAATTTCATTGGCTGTTTTATTACTAATTTATAAAACAATTTTAAAGCCGAGATACTGTGACACATTGAGTTTCTTGTTTTAAACTGTAGTAGCCAATCTTTAATAGATGCTTCGTTTATTTTTGAAGGTTCGGTAAATGCTTTATTATAATATCTTAAAAATAAATCAACCTGCGAGACATAATTTTTTATAGTGTTTTCAGAGTAGTTTTTTAAAACTAATTCTCTCCGATACAATTCAAGGTGCTTAGGAATTTCCATTTGTTAAGTATTAAGTTTATTAGTGTTTACACATGATTTGTACAAATAATAGTTAGCAGTAATATTACCTATTATGGTCTATAATCTCAAAATGACGAAAATGATTTTCAGATTTATCAATTTCATAAGGCATAACTGAACTATATCGAATTAAGTAAGGTAGGCATTTCGTTAGTTCGTAAGTTGTTATATCTTCTTTTGGCTTCCACCTCATTTCCAAAGGCGTTATAAATTTCATTGATGTTCCTGTATTTACAAAAAGACTACTGCTAACATCGGCTTGCACGCATTGTGGCTTCGAGTCTGTGTTTGAATTTTTAGGCATAATTTAAAGTTTTTTGATTATTTGTTAATATTGTTTCTCACTCGCCACAACGACGAGCAAGCCGAAGACCGTTAGACATCCTCAAAATACGCGATAAAAGACTGATTAATAAATTCATCTAAGTCAGCCTCCACTCCATATTTAACCAACTGTTCTTTAATAGGTCTTAAAGATTCTTTAGTAATTAATTCACTAGTATTTGAAATCCAGTCCTTGCCAAACTTATAAAGTGTAGCACTTTGATTATCAGAAAACTCTAAATCAATTACTTGAGCTTCTAAGTTTTTGTTTATTTTTAGGAGTTTTAGCATGATTATTTATTTTTCAATTCTTTTTCGTTTATAACAGTGGGTGCAATAATATGTGTCAATATTCCAAAAACCTTTAATTCCAAAGCCTAAATCGCCTGTATTACCAGTACTATTATTTTCAAATTTCCAGTCATGAGTTTTTCCATCTTCGCATTTTTCTTCTAATAAATCATATTTACGTTCAAGATATTCACAGTAAGCATAAATCAATATTAATATAATTACAATTATTGCTCCAAATATTATTTCATCTGTGTTTTTCATAATTAAATATCTTTTAATGTTTCTTCAATAAACTGAGCAATTAAATCATCTTGTTCTTTTGTAGTCCAATGTTCTAAAAGAACTTCAATGACTTTATCTGTTGCTTTTGAAGTTATCACTCTAGTAACTTTTTCTCTGTTTGGATTATCTGTGTATATATTTAAATTACTGTCATCTCTCCAATCATTATTAACTCTAAATTTAAAAATACTTCTAAACTTGTAACCTTCAAACTCTTTTCTTGAATATTTATATCCGTCTAATTCTAATATTTTCATAACTTTTATTTTTTATTTCCCGCCAAATAGTTAATATAATCCTCATTACTTTCATACTTAATAGAAAGCTTATGAGATTCTTTAATTCTTTCTAAGCTACCTAATTTCAAATGTGAAATAATATCATCAGTGTTGTCTGTAATTATACTAGACCACCACTTATCTCTTCCAAAAGCAATTTCATAAATAGGTTCTTCTTCTGTAAATCTAAATCCTACTACTATTCCTGAAACTATTCTAACTCCAAATAATCCTGCATCTATTATAGCATATCTAGGTTGTCCTATGTGTTTTAGTATTTCATTCATCAGTTTTATTTTAGTAACCATTTTATTCTAAGTTTTATCGAATCTATTTCTTCATTGATATTGTTATAATCGCTCCAATCACCTTTATATTCTTTTAAAGCTATTTTTCTTTTTTCAGTTAAAATATCCCACTCTTTATATAGATTATCAACACTTTTTAAAGTATTTTCTAGCTTATCTAATTCTTTTTTGTTTGCGGCGACTTCCTCATCAGTGATTGAATTTTGCGGGAGAAAAAGACCTAAGAAAAACATTGCTAAGATAAACAAAACTACAAAACCTTCCATAGTTAAAGTTTATTTATGTACTCATTAAACTGTTCTAATTGTCCTTCTTTATCTGTACCTACATAATGTTTTCCATTATTTTCCGCCCAAATCATAGCTTTGATTAGCTGTTCTTTAGTGTAAGTATGTTTTTCTTCTAATTTAATGTTAATAGTATTATCTTTAGGATTAATTTTTAAAGATTTAGAGTGATAACCATTATTATGATTAGCTACCCAAGTAATATCATACTCAACTAACACATCAGTAATTATATTACCTTTATTATATTCTTCAATATATTTAGTAATGAATTGTTGAGAAGGCTGAGGTAAAGAGAAGAATGTATCTTCATCTCCTCCTGCCTTAGTCATTATTTCTTTCCAATATCCTAATGAAGTATCTGTTGTAGCCATAATTTTATTAGAATCTGCTGGTGAATATGTTAATCCATACTTATCTTCTGATAATATATAATGTTGATTAAATCCAGTACATTTTAAAATAACATCATCATTAATAAAATAATCACCTTCTTTTATTTTATCATCTGAAATAATATAAATATTGAAAGCTGTATTCCATTTAGTTGTAATTAAATGTTTAGCATCTTCTTCATCAAAATTAGAATTTGTAATTAATTGTAATTTTTTATTATCTGAGTGCTGTATTAATGATCCTGGTATAAAGGATTCTGTTGGTAACATTATTACCTTTGCTCTTTTAAACTGTTCCATAATTAACTAATTAAATTTTCATTAATCCACTCTCTAATTTCTCTATCCTTATAAGCTGTGTCTGTATTAGCTACAAATTTCTCGGCAAAAAGTTTAAGAAAAGCAACTGTTTCTTCTAAATTTTTATGTGGTACTTCTTCAAAATACATCTCTATTATCTCAACATCATCTAGTAATGTAGAACCGTAATAATCTATAGACAGCTCTTCTCTTTTTGTTCTGCCCATGCTGTTATACCAAGTTAAAGCTCTATCTCTTGTTTTCATTTTTTACGTTTTTTCTTTTTGGGTGTCAAATGTGACATCTTATTTTTAGTTTTTAAAAATATTTTATCTTCGTTCTCTGGAGTAACTTCTATAAAATGTCTATCTCCTTGATATTGCCCGTAAAGTTTCGGATTTCCCATAGTTTCTAAGTTTCAGTGTTATATAATAACCAACCCATAACAGCTACAATAGCCAAATGTAATATTACTCCTCCCATGTTATACTTTCTTTGCGTAAGTTCCATTATCATAGATAATTCCTCCCTCAGTGTTAATTATGGTTCCTTTGTAAACTTCGCTAATCTGTAAAGAACTTACTCTAAGTGGGGACTTTAAGTTGCCTGTAGCCGAATAAAATAATGTTCCTTTAGGATACTCTTGTCTTGCTATCTTCAATATATCTTTCATATAATATTTCTTTTTGTGAGTCGTTAAGCTCATGTTGTTTTAAATAGTTGTAAGCTTCTATATAAATATCATCTGTCTTTTTATAACTTTGTTGGTATGTTAGCAGTATTTTTAGATGAAAATTAATTGTGCATTTTAGTTGTTTATTGTTCATTAAATATGAATTATTTCTACTATGTCGTGGTCACTCTCTAATCTTGACTTTTCATTTCTCATTACAAATCCATCATTAGTTCGTGTTCCATTTCCTAACAGCTCACTATTATATGAAACTTCATGGTCATAATAATCAATTTCAGGATTTAATTTTCTTACGTAAGTTAACTTTTCTCCGTGTTTTGATATTAAAATATCACCTTTCTTGCAAATGTTTAAATCTATCATAATCTAAATATGTTTACTAATAAATTGTCTTAGTTCTTTAATTGCGTTATTTAATAATTTAGGTGAGTCATAAACTCCTAGAAAGTGTTGTTGTGCCATTTCTAATGGAACTATTTCATAAGAATTACAAAAGCAGCCTGTTCTGAAAAATCTACTCTTTGACTCTGACATACAATGTTCGTTTTCTGTACTTGTTAATGGAATACAAATCACGAAAGTTGCTGTCACTTTAATTATCACTCCTGGCCTAGGTTTGACTCTACACTTCAAAAGTATGACATCGCCCTTCTTAAAGTATTCAGGACACATTTTAGTTTCTGCACTCGATATACCTGTAATTAATTCTCTTACGTACTTACCTAAATATTGGCTTGTAGGTGTGATACTGTCTATTGTTTCTTGTTTTGTTGGCATAATTACACTATTTAAAAGTTATTTTCGCGCCGAATAAAAGGTGAAAAAGAAAAGAAACTGCTAAGCAACTCCCTAAAAATTCCCAAACAGTGTATAAGTTATTAGGCGCACTATCAAATACCCAAGCTATGCCTACTATCATAGTACAAAATATTGTTAATACTAGGAACATACTGAAAATCTGTGTTATTTTATATCTTATCATAATTATTAATTTAATTTTTCTTGTTTACTTAATTCACTGTAAAAATACTCTTCACCAACTGTCTTAAATATCTTATCTAATCTTTTTTCTGCCGTTTGAACACAATTTAAAGCTGTCTTTTCACTTAGAAACTGAATTGGAATAACCTTACCACTACTAAAATGAACTAATCTTCTTAATACTGTTGGTGAAGTCATATCATTTAATTTAGTTGGTACTTCGCATATTGCAAATCTTTCTTCTCTGTAGTAAAAGGTCTTCTTTGGCTTTATATTTTTTCGCCCGAAATCTGTAATTATTTGCATTTACTTTTACGCTTTTTTCTATTCTTATCTCTAGTTAATCTATCTTTTTCTACATTTCTTCCACCTAGAAATATATGTATAATTTCAGCTTGTCTTTTTGTAGGTAATCCCATTAAATAACTCATAATTAGACCTTTTTAAATATTACTTTTCCTTTTTTCAATAGGATTTCGGCATAAGAAGAAATATTATAATCATTATAAATCCACATCTGCTCGTAATCCATACTTTCTCCATCATCTTCACTCCAACTTCCATAAGCAACTATTGGAGCCTCTGTTAAACCAACATCATAAAGTGAATACCAGTCATTGCCGATGTAACCGCTATCATCCAATAGAGTTGTTAATAAATCTCTTTCGTCTCTACCATTTTCTATCAGTTCTTTTAATTCTTCTTTCGCGCCTTTGTTCAGCTCTATGCAAAGATTGCCTCCTATTGTTATGTTCAAATTTATCATAGTTTAAATACTAGCTTCAAAAAAGAAGTCGTTAATAGTTTCTTTATTTTCGGCTAAAAGAGATAAAACAGTAGATTTAGCCCAACTTTGATATTTTCTATCGTATTCTTCCCAGTCTCCATACTCATCCCACCCCTGAGAGTCATTGTGAGCCATTTTAAGCGTTAGAAACTCTCCATTAATAACAAATACTACCTTATTTAAATAAGCTCCACCTAAGCCTCTATTTCTCTCCATTGAAACTTGGTCTAAATAAATGTCTAAGCTGTCTTTAGGAAAGAGTTTCAATACTTTATTTTCAAAGTTTTTACTACTTTGTATTTTCGTGCAATTTATTAGTGTTTTCATAATTAATCGTGTTTTATAAATTTATTTTCGCCGCCGTAAAAAGAATATAAACAACAGAAAGTTTTACTAATATCATTAAAATAAGTAACTTCTATATTAATCTGACTATTCTCTTTACAAACTGCTTTATAATCTTCAAAAGTTCTTTGACAAATTAAATGAATAATAGTTTCATCCTCTTCCTCACCTGTAAAATCAAAACTTAGTATTTTACTTCCTTTATCTGTTTTATAAGGTTTGCCGTTACAATCTCTTATTTCTATTCTGTAGTGTAGTTTTTTCATGACGTGATTAATTTTCATAAGTCTAAATCTTTTAAACTAACCCTACCTAATTTATCATTAAAATCTATTTCTACATTACCATTACCAAGTAAGATAAGCCACCTTATTTTACCTCTATATCGTCTATTGTTATCATCGGGGTCACACCAATCTACTTTTGTACCCACCCTAAAGGTTTTTCCTTTGTACTCAGCCCATTCTATATAGTTATACTTATTTCCTGATACAAAAATACCTTGTTCGCCTAATTTACTTGTGATTATTTCCATAACAGTTAAACTTCTACTCCAAAAGGAATGTTAATATTATTTTCAGTTAATGTATTGTAACAATAGAGATAAAATCTTGTCTCTTCATTTGTTAAATCTCTCTCCATTTCTAGCAACGTAAGAGCGTGTAAAGCATTTAATAAGTGTTCCATATCATTTGTATTTATTCTGCAAAATCTTCGCTGTAAGGTTTATTATAATATACTAACTCAAATTTGTTATTATATTCTTTAATTACAAAATAATCAAACTTCTTAGCAAATTTATATTTTTTCTTTAGGTCGTATGTTTTTAAAGGTTTTTTAGTTTTAAATAATCGTGTATTTAAAAATAGTCCAATAAGAAATGCAATGCAAGCTGTAATAAAATAATCCATATTTTTTAATTTTATTGTTAATATTTCGGGCGAAAAAGAGATTAAGAAAAGAACTTTAAAACCCAAAAACATAGAAGTATTATAATTTGAGTTGTAATAATCATATACACAATCCCACCGCCATACTTAAAGTAGTCTTTCAAATTTATCACATTTGTGTTTTCACGTAATTCAAAAAACCTGACTAAATGAAAATACATAAATAAGAACAACCATAATAAAAAATCTCTTAATAGCTCCATAATATACCATATTTCATTTGACAAATAATCTCTGCTTGTTTAATAATAGAATTGATAATTAAACTATTATAGTTATCTAAATCAACTGTTATTTCTCCTTTCTCATCATAATACTTTAAGTAACTTTTAGTCTCTTTATCAAATTTAAGAATACCATATAATGGGCAACCTTTAAATAACTGTATTTTAAATGATTTTTTCTTTGATACTTCCATGACTATTATTTTTGTTTGTTATTTATTAAATCCGCGAAAAAAGAGTTAAAAACAGATTAAAACTGTTTCATAAAAGCATCCCATTCAAAAGGACTGTTTAACATATCATTCATATTACGATTATCGGGGAATAAAAATAACTTACCTTGTTGATAAGGAATTGAAAAACCTCTTTGTATTGCTCCAAATTGGCTAATAAAACAAGTTTCAATAGTTTCTGTTTGCTTGTCAATACTTAGTACTAATTCAAACACCCCAATAGTAGAATGTTTGTATATGCCAATTACTTGCTCTTTAAGGGCGTTAAGTTCATTTTGAACCTTAGATATATTTGTTATCATAGTAGTTGTTTAAAAGGGTTAAAACTAAGCTTAAATTTGATTGTGTTGGTTATTTGTTAATGTAATAAAGGTCGGCGGGAAAAAGAATTAAGAAACAGTGATTAATAACTCATCACTAACCTTAACAACTCTATCAAACAGTAAAGAAGATAAGTCTTTAAAAGTTAAGTTTAATCTGCTTGCCCCATCATACTCTTTTAATGTTGTAGTGCTGTCAAAAACAATATCTATGTCGAGGCTATTATAATTAGTATAATCATAAAAACCACAAGTATCGTTTTTAATCAATTCAAGCATTTTTTCTTTTGGAATGGATATAGTTGTCATAATTTTATTTTTAATGGCTTAAAAGCCTTATTAATACTCTTAAATTTAATTGTAGTGGGTTTTATTATTGTTTAATAGATTCGCCGCGAAAAGAAATAGAAAAAACGGTTAAACACTAAATAAAACTCTCTTACCTCTACTACTCTTAATAGACAAAATACAATGTGTTAATATACTACCTCCACCATAAGAACGTTTATTATAAACCAATATAGGATACTTTAAATCATAAAATCCTTTAGAATAACTAACATAACCAGTTATATCATAAATTTCATTCCAAGATACTTTAGTCTCAATATTTCCATAATCTAAAATAACTCTTTCTTTTGAACTAATAAGCTCGATAAGTTTATTGGCTGTTTCTTTTGGCGTTTCTGCGCTAAATACAAACCCGTTTATCTCATACCTATCTTTTAATATTTCTTCTTTAGTTTTCATAACGTTTTCTTTTAAGCCCAACCATACAAAATAACCATATTCAACACTACCATAGTCAAGTGATAAGGTAATTTTTGCTTATATTGGGGTGTTTTTAATTGTTTTTTGTTAGTGGAATTTGTTTGGGGTGGGTTGTCCTCACCTTTTTAGGCTTGTCTAAAAATTAGTTTAGTGTAGGCTAATTATATTTTTAGTCTAATGAAGTCCCATTCTCATTGGGTTTGTTTAGTATTCTAGTTTTACCTTTAATGATTCCGCTAGTATATATGTGATTTCATCTTGTGTATCATCGTCTTCAATATCTATTAATCCTAAGTCTATTAGTTTATCACATATTATTATTGATATATCTACTATATCGTTATGTTTTAGGTTATTTTCCATAGTATTTTACTGTTTTTAATTTCTTTTTGCGCGAATTAGAAGCTATTTATAGCGTTAAATATTGATTTTGTGCTACTTCCTCTATCTTTATTGGTTAAATCTATTGTTTTACTCACTATATACCCCTTAATAACCTTATCTGAACTGCTATTTTGAAAGTGTTTTGTTATAGTTGAGTAGTGACAACCTATTAAATCAGCTATTTTGTTAGCTCCTTTGCTGTAATAGATGTTATTTGTATCTATTTTCTTTGCTATAAATCCCATTTAGAAGGCTTTTATTTCGTTAAACATTGAATTGAGGGCAAATATAGTTCTTTTATTCTATTCTACCAAATTTCTTTTAATTCTCTTTATAGATTTAATATTTTTTGCTCGTCTTACCTTGTCAATCCATATCCCTACCTCATCGGCTTCAACCCACCCTTTTACTTGGTCGCCTTCAAACGTAAACCATTTGTTACTTTCGTCCCATATAGCTATTTCAGCATTTAAGCAGGTCGTAATAGGTTGTTTCATTTCGTCAACATCGTAGTTATTTCTGTTATTACAATAGTTACTGTTACCTATTTGTACAGATATTGTTAATCCATTATTAAATTTTAGATGAAAACCTTTATTTTTATTTACTTGTATCATAACTGTTTCTTTTTATCTGTTGTTAGTTATCTTTGTTAAATTTTCTTTTGCCGATTTTTAGTTGGGGTTCGTTGTACCAATTAATAAAGGCTATGCACACTTTATAAACTGATTCTATTTTTGTAGGTTCTTTTTGAGCATTACAGAAGCTATCGTTTATGCAGTAGCATTTATTACCATCTATACTAAAAGACGTGTTTAGACTCTCTATCTTCTCTACTACTTCCATTAACCAATTCCAATCAGAATGATACCTTAGTTCGTCAATAAAACAAGTGCTTTTATCAGTTAATATTTTCTCATCGAGATATAAAGGAATTGGTACACCTGTTAAGGCTTTTCTTTTACCTACTCCCTTACCTTCTTTTGCACCCATAAACTTTGCTATAATCTTGTTGTTTTGCGCTATCACTTCTTTTGCTGTGTTCATTTTCTTTCTGTTTTATTTGTTTTCCCGCCACAAGTTCCCAATTCAATAGAAACTCTTTACGGTTGATTACTACTATCTTTTGGTTCATTTTAGGCTGTTTTATGCTGCTGGTTATGATAGCCTTTACCTTGTTGTTTTCGTCTCTTAAAATCGTTGTTTGATTGTAAGAACTGTTCCATTCTCTATAAACTGTTAATGTTCCCATGCGCTTGTCGCTTTATAGTTTTAATACTTTTTTGCCGAAATTAGTTAGTTCTAAAATAGTAGTAATCTATACCATCAACAGTAAATTCCCACTCGTTGCCATCATAATGATTAAAATGATGTCCGTAACCGTCCGCACCCTTATACCCTTCTTGAATTGCTTCAATATCATCAACAATAATTTCCCCCAGTTCCTCGTATGCTTCGGCTTTTTGTAAGGCTTTAATAGCTTTATAAGATAGGTCTGTATAGTCTGCTAAAAAATCTGCATTAAAACAACCTAAGATATATAAGTCGTTTTTAAGTTCATTTTGTTGTATCTCGTCTATATCATTAGAAGATATAAAACGATAATTATCAATTTCAAAATCTGAACTATTATAAATAAATCCTTCGGCTAACTCTTTAAAGTCTATGTTTAAATTGTCTGCTAATTCTTTTACTGTTCTTAAATCTGATAGTTTCATAATGATAAAGTTTTGCGCTTTCGCTTGTTGTTTGATACTGTAAAGATATAATTAAATTTCTTTATATTTTATTTGTTTATTAACTTATTTTTTCTTATTGATACTCTTTTTTCGGCGAAATTATTCTAAAATCTGCCGATATATTACAAAATAATAACTATTTCCTTTCATATCCTCAACTCGTCTATCATCCAAAGTATTATCATCATTCCAACCCAAACGGCTTTTAATAGTCCATTTTTGGAACTTACAAACTTTTTCTATCCATTTAGTGGCACTATCTTCACTTAAAAAGGCTTTACAATCGTTTATATCTTTAACCTCAACCCCTTTAACCAATACATTAAATACTTCCATAATATTATAAATTTAAAAGTTCCTTTATTTCGTTATCTACTCTTTTTGTATATCTTCTTTCAACCCTCGCCAAAGGATTATAATAAATAATTTCGTTTATCTTTGGTGGCTTAAACTCTTTTAACTGTTCATAGGTTGTAATACCTAAATGTTTTAAGACTGTAAGTGTACCTATTGTTATATTCTCGTTACTTAGTACCATAACTTTTTATTTATTGTTTGCGCCCCCAAAAGGAATTGAACCTTTTAACCTCGTATTATTTTAAAGGTTGTTATCTCAAACGAGGGCATTAATTATTAATTTAAACTTATTCTATTTTCTTGTAGTTCTATTATTAATTGCTCCATAGTAAAAGCAAAGATTGAACCCCACGCAAAAACCGCTTCAAAATAATTAAAGTCTTCGCCCTGATACATTACTATTCTCTTAAACATGGCTTTACTGTTATTTATTTTCTACAATATCACAACCCGACAACCAAACCCACCTTTTTAAGTTTTCTTTGTGGTTTTTTAGTTCGTCATCGTCCCAAGCTCCATAGTCATTTAATTCCTTTGCAAGTTGTTTGGGGTTTATTAAATCTAATTGTCTTTTAACGTATTTCTTTTCCATTAATTCAATAACGTTGTTTTCCATATCTCCCGATAATGCAACGCTTTGAGCATCAGAATAAGTTAATTTTAAATCATTACCGTAATTCGAATAATTATATAAAGTTCTCATAATTTAATAATTTATTTCTGTTTGACAAAGTAACCCTATTTTTCCATTTGAATACTGAACTTTAAACAAGTCATAATATCTATTTAAAGACTCGTTAAAATTAGTTGATTGTTGTCTATACTGTTTTAGTACAGTTAGTTGTAAACCGTTTAAATCTGTTTTCATAAACTTTTCTTTTATAGTTTTTTATCCCGCCAAATCGTATATTGCAATATGCAATTTAATAACTGCCTTTAAATTGATATATAGAATGTTCTAACTTTGAAACTTCATTTTTTAACTGTTCTATTTTGTCTTTCGTTTCTTTTACTTTTTTTGCGCAAAATTCAACTCCTAACTTATAAGAAAGTTCTATATCGTACATAGTTGTAATTTCAGTTAGTACACCGTTAATTAAATAACCTAAATCAATTTCATTTTGATAATAAGATACACCATAACCGCCACCCTGATAATTTTTATCTTTTACCGTAACATCTTGAAACAAGATTATCTTTTCAGTCCTTGCAAATTGTTCAAATTTAATAAACGTTCTTAAATGTTGTCCTGCTTCCTTATCTGAGTAACTAAGTAATTCTATTGTGAAATTTTTTGCAGCCTTACCACTTGCCAAACATATCTTTTTACCTTTATACGTTTCTAATTGTGGTAAAACTTTTCTAAGGTTTTGAATTGTTAATTTATTTATTAAGTTAGTTCCATAAATGGAACGTTCTAAACTTGTTAATGTTGTTGTATCAATTGTTTTCATATTGTTTAAATTTTACCGTTATTAATTAAATATTTTATTGCGTCCTCGACCGTTGTTTGTTGTGGAACTTTTATAATTGTTCCACTAATGTATTGTAAAGTGTTTAATTCAGGTGCATATCTATGAACTGAAACGCCTAAAACCTTTTTATACTCGTTATTGTACTTAGTAAGAAACAATTTATTTGCTTTCATTACTTTAGGAACGTTTTTAATAACAGTTTTATACTGCTGTTCAGTCAATTCCGTTCTATTCTCTAATTGCTTTAAAACTCTAGTTTTTACCGCTTGGTTATAACTTTTATAAGAATTTATTTTATCGGATAACATTTGTAGATAGTTCATAATAATTTAGTTTTTATAAGGTTGTTACTAATATTCTACATTAACACATAAAACACTATCATAAAATTTAGCTTCACTTAATAAGCTTCTTAAGTCTGTAATTTTAGAATATTCCCAATTATCCGTGTAATTACATTCAATATTTAAATATAATTCAGTGGCATAATAAAGGCACTCGTTTAAATAAGTCTTTAAGTCCTTTACAGAATTAAATACTTCGATAGGACTACAACCACTATTGTTTATTAGTTTTATTTGCGCTTTCATAATAAGTTAATTTAAAAGATTAGTAAGATATTCAATAAGATTAAGTAACACATTTGCCGCCAAAAAGAAGACTAAAAAGCCAAAAGAAAGTAATAAAATAGGCTTTCTATTAATCCACCAATAGTTAAGCCTTATTTGTTTAGGTAGTTTCATAAGATATATTTTTAAATTAAATTTCGTCTTGCTCGTTTAGATAGCTTTTGTACTTTATAAGGTAATAGAAAACAATCTTTGCTAAATGTAACATATAAACTTTTTAATGTTTCAGATTGTTTTTTATTTGTTAACTCGGATAATTGTGCCAATGTGATAAAACAAGTTATTTTAGCCTCGATTTTTAAATGTATGTTTAACATAATAAATAAGTTTTTAAATTAGTTCCCTTGTTGCTTCGATGCTACAAACATAAATTTGCAAGGGATTTAGTATTTATGGAGTTGCACCAAACCATTACTAAATGGGACTTTGCTGTAATAGCTGCGTTAAAAGCTATAATCCTTTATTAGGCTGGATTAAACTATTATTCAATATGTCAATTAACTTGCTTCGTTTCCGATAGTGTAAAGATACTATAAACTTTTTTACTTCAATGCAAAAATAAATTAAATTTTACTTGCATATTAAAAAAGAAAGTGTATAAGAACTTTGTTTGTCTATTGGATTGTTATCCTCTTTCGACCTTACAAATGTATAACCAAAATAATTAAAATAAAAATAGGATATTAATTATTTTTTATGTATCACGTGCGCACGCAATCATATTATATAGAGAATATATTTAAATACTCTACACAATTCGCCCGCAAAAAGAAATTAAAAGAGAAAAGAAACGGTTAAAAATACTTAGATAACAACATAAGCAACTATACAAAGAACTAAAATAAAACTCAAAAGTGAAAAACATTTTCAAGCCCTCTAAGAATAGATTTTAGAAGATTGAAACAATAGGCGGGTATGGGACAAAAAGAGGGGTAACTTTGATAGGGGCTTGATATATGGACATCTCACACCCGAGGACGTTCATAACATTTTCAAATATCTTTAAAAGTTATATAATTTCTAATATTCGATATCACCTTTCTAGAACAAGTAAATTTATCAAGTGCCTTCTCATAAGTAAATTCATCAGACCTAATCCATTTTACATCAGCTAAGGTCAAATTTATAAACTTACCTCTAAGATTATTTTCCTCTTTAGTAATAAATCTACAATTAGAAGAACAATATCCTTTATCTGATTCTATCCTGTCTATTTCCAATCCTTCCTTATACCCGTTGTTTATAGCCCAATCAAAAAATTTATTAAATGTGTCGAATGACTCTTCAATTTTTACTCCTTTAGCTCCGTAAGTTGGGTATGATTTATTTTCCACTCTATAACATCTACTATACATACTGCTGTAAACCCCTTTTAGCTTAATAGCTCTTTCTGTATTTGCCTCTCTTGTTCTTATGTTTTCCGCGCAAGGTTCTCCTTCATAAAACAAACTGGTATATTTTTCATTATATGCACCATAGAAAGTTCTATATAGCTCTTTTATTTTTGATACATCAGTATCTTGTATTTTAAACGATTCAGCGTCTTTAAGATAAACTTGTGATTTATAGGAGTAAGCTTTACCTAAATTACTTATATAATAATCTGGAAATGTAAAGGACTCTTTCCATATCTCTAAATCTGTATTTTCAGGTATTGCTTTTATTTTTACTTCTTTCTCTTTTTTAACTCTTCCTTGGCAGCCACAACTTTTAGATTGACCTGTAGTTAAAGAGTTTCTATTTACACTCTTCTTTTTACCACAAACACAAATGCAGTTAAAGGCTCTATCTGATTTCTCTCCATTTTTGCTAAAGTAACCTTCCGTTTCATTTAAAACTGTCCAATGAGTAAATATATCCCCTTCTTGAATATTTATTTTAATTTCTTCGGCTAGGCAGCCACAAGATTTAGTAGTGCCTTTTCTTAACTCTTTTAACATTATGTTTTTAATAGTTCCACAAGAGCACTCGCATATCATAACTCTTTGTCTTTTACCGTTAGGCTCAACATGCCTTGCACCTTCTTCTAATATAGTAAATCTATTGTAAGTTGTACCTATTAAATCCTGAATTTTTAATATTTGTGCCATAATAATTTTATATAAAACAGAAAAAGTCTAAACAACCACTGGTACGAACAGTAGATGTAGAGACTTTCTCCAAATTATTTTTTAAATGCTTTCTATGTAGGCTGAGTTCGTACTTTCAATCTACAGTGTAAATATAGTGATTATATGTTTTATGTGCAAATTGGTTATTTTCTGTGTAACTTTTCTTTTCCCGCCGAATTATGTTTATAAATATATTCAATGATTTAAAATTTACTATTTTTTAGGCATTTTAAGAAACGTTTGTAGTTTTCTGGTATAATGTTATAACTTATATAAAAATATTGCCTTAAAACGTCTAATATATTAAATACCTATTTTTAGGAATGTATATAATTGTACTTTTTGAAGTAGTCGGCTGTATTTTTAATAAATTATTTAACCCTATCAACTGTTCTTGTGATAAATCTTCATATTTAATCTCAGTTAATGTTGGGTATTTTATTTTCATAGTTTTTATTATTTAAATCCCTCCAACTTTTTTAAGGCTGAAGGGAAGTGTCTTTATTATCTCGCTTGACAAACAGCTTCCACTGGAGTATAAGTGCGGCTTGTTAAAAGCTCATTATAACGATTAATCTGCTCTATTAAATATTCTGTCCTATTTTGATACGCGCTTATTTCTTGTAGTAGTCCTGAGGGTGTTTCTGACTTTAAATCTTGCTCTTCTGAAGGGATATCTCCTATAATTGTTAAAACTACACTTTCCGTGTTTTTTAATAATCCAAATAATTGGTCATTAATTCTCTCTTGTCTGTTTTTGATTTGTTCTAATGTCATTTTTTTCTATTTTTGTTTAATTATTTTTTACCCGCGATTTTACTTCTTCAATTATGTATTCGTCATCCCTGCTGAATCTTCCACTGTCATATCTATTTTATAACCTATCTTTAATAATCTTGTTTATCTTTTCAATGAAAATATTACGCATATAATCGTAATCGCATTTTTCTCCTGCAAATTCATCAGGTGTTTCTATTTTTACCAACTTATCTAATAACCAATATTTTTCAGCCCATTCAATGAACTCTTGACCTACTGTTTCTTTTTCTTTAATTCCTGACCCACTTAATATGCTCATATCTGTTGTAATAATATTGATGTTCCCTGTTTCTTAAAACAGAATGTTCCTGTAATTTTATCTCCCTGAACAATTCCGCCTTTTAAAGCTTCGTCTAATAAACTCATTCCTGAATAGTAGATAATTCTTTTTCTATGGTCTGCCAAAGCTATGTTTAAACTACTTCTTCCTCTTGAAAATCCGCAGTAATGTAATTCAGCTTCAAACTCTACGTTATCTATTAGATTATTTTCATCTTTATACTCTCCAGAGCCACTCCACGTTTCCATTACTTTATATCCTTTTGTCTCGCCGTAATTGGATTTAACAAAAGCTATTTTTAATTGTTTTTGATTTTCTGTCATAAATCCGCACCTTTATTTTCCAATGAATCTACAAGGACTCCATCTAAAGGTAGCCAACACGAACTGTTATCTAGCCCTACTCCAGAATAGTCTCCTTTTAATTCTATTTCATTATATCTTATTCCAACTACTTCTAGTTGTTCTTTGCCGTTATAGACATCTTTATGCCAAACTTTTTTACCTAAAAACAACTGTCTCCTATTTCTAACTTGTTCTACCATATTCCTAAACATTTTGTTATAATTAAGGCTGTAGTCCCCCCTTGCCAAAAAGCGCTATAAAGAAATATATAAGGGTCATCTAAAATAGATTCAAAATTACCGTACTCATCTTTGTTAAACCAACTGTTAGTGTTCCCACACAGTACTACTACAAATCCAATAATAGGAATAAAAGGTATTAGATATTTTAATTTATATTTCATAATTTATAATATTCTCTTAATTGATTTACTCTATTTTGTATGTGCTCTGTTATCCAATTATACTCTTGTTTTTCAACTCTTTTGGCGGACTCCCCACTTCCATACTCATAATAATGTTTCAACGGTAAGCTACATTGTTCTGACACCCACTTAGAACGAGTTTTTAATTTAGCATCTAAAGCTCTACAGATTTTTTCTTTGAATACCTCATCTAGTATTTCTATTAATTTTTCGCTTTCTTTTCCGAGCTTTTTGGCAGCGAATCCATGAACTTCTCTAAGCCTGTCATTTAAAGTAGTGTGCCAATACCAATAACCTTCTAAAGAATCAAACCAACCATGCTCAGTTTGCACAGGAGAATAAGCGAAGTTACTTAACCATCTACCTATCTCTGTCTTACCCTTGGAATAGATATTTATATGGTGAATTCCGTCTATGTCCTCCACTTTATTTTATATTATTCATTAAATCAATTAATCGTTCAGTATCTTTTATCAGACTATCTGTTTCTTGCATTGACTTTACATTTTCTAAATCCATTTTTAGTCGATATAATTTATCTATGTTTTTAATCTTTTGTTCGGCGGCAGAATTCTCCGCATAAGTAAACACTAAACCTAAAGTTGCAAACCCCAAAATAAGTGCTAATATTTCTTTCCACATAATTAATAGTTTAGTCTTTTAGATGTGTTTGTGAAAATATCTGCCACTTGTTCAGATAAATCAAAACGTTCTTTATTTATTGCAATTGATTTATAAATATCTCCATCTTTCATCCTTTCTGTTGCGGCTTTCCAATCAAAAAACATTTCAACTAAATCAAATAGGTCAAAACCGTTTACTCCATTTTCATAATGTTCTGGATGATGACTGTTATTTTCGTAGTGATGGACAAGTGCAACCCTTAAACCTTTTAAAAAACCTTTATATTCGTCAGAGCCAAATGTACAATCTTTCAATTTAGGAGTAAATTCATCAAACAATTCTTTTTCAGGGCTCTCAAGTTTTGAATTATCGTGAATATTTGCACGTCTAATTAATTCAACCGATGCTTCAGTTAATAGTTGTGCTACTCTTTTAATGTGTAGAAGAGTATCTGCTTTACTATCATAGTCAACTTCTTTTCGGACTCCTTTTGGTGGTTCGAAATCTGTTTTAGGTCTTTTACTTTCTTCTTTAACTTGTACGTTTTTCATTTTAACTGTTCTTTCTAGTGCCATATTTTTTGCTTTATGATAAAGTTACTTTTATTTAATAAAGTGGTCAGGTTTATTTTGCAGATTCGACTTTATTACTAATATATCTAAACCTACCAAACTTTTTAATCCCTGTCTTATTTTGTTCATTGGTCTTAAATATGTGATTGATTCCTTCCATAGGATAGTTAATATCTGCTTTTTTTACAACTTCTTTATTTACCACCAGCAATCTTTTTTAATTTTTTGCATTTTATTTTCGTACTTTATAAACTTATGAATAAATCCATAATCATGACAAACAAATTTGTTACCAATCCAACCGAAATTATCTCTTTTTAAATCTGTTAAAAATGCTGGAATTTCTTTAGGTCTTTCCTTATTAGGTTTTTCTTCCGTCTTTTTCATAACTAGGATTTTACCATTTGGGGACATCCATAAAACGGGAGCGAACCAATCTTTAACCCATTCCAAATCTCCACACAAACCTCTAATTTCATCCCAAAGCATGTATTCAGTTATATTGCATTCGGTGTTATTAGGTTCTATTTTAATTACATAACTATCGTCAAAATTGTATTCATAGACTGCTCTATAAACTCCCGAACCTATTTTCTTACCGCACAAAGATAAAATTAAATCTGTGTTTACATCTTGTAGGTGAGATATAGTACAAACCTCTTCTATTGAGTTTAGATTATTTTCTAGTCTTACTAATTTTTCGTATTTCATTTTATCTTAGTTTCTTTTTCGGCGATACCTGTAACAAGATTTCCATATTTATCAGATTGAAGTATTTCTACAATTTTCCAACCTAAAAGAAGTCCTTGATAGTCATCTTTAAACATCCAGCCGTAAGTGTCCCAACCTGTTTTAGATAATTCAGTTTCATACCAATTCTGAATCACTATTCTTCTTTCTGTTATTTTCATCTCACTTTTTTAATCTTCTTTTCCCGCCGAATCCAGCCCTAGGTTCGTTTAAACATTTTCCAGTGTCAACAGAAAACAAATAATATTCTTCATTCTCTTCTCCATTGAAATATTGGTCTTGAAGAGTTATTCCATTTCTATCCACACTCCTTACAATTACATCTTCTTCACTTGTAACTCCGAAGCAATCAAAATACATTGTTGTTTTATCTCCTACTTGCATAACTTTTCTAATATCTGTTGTCTTTCCTTATAGTAATCTTCTTTTAAAATCTCTTTTCCAGAAATACCTAAAATAAATTGTTTAAATACATAAGGTAAATCATTCTCATCCCAAGCTCCGTCTTCTTTTATTTTAATACTATTTAAATTAGCATAACTTTGAAGGGTTTCCAACTCATATTCTGAATAATCTTCTTCTGGCTCATGCAGTACAAATTTGTAAGCTATTATATTTTCATCTTCGAAGTAGTAAGTTCCTGTCTTAATTTGAACTTCTTCTGTAATTATCTCTTTGGTTTTTGTTATTTTCATGCTAATTTCAATTGTTGTTTAAACACTTTTCTAATATCTTTCAAAACTATTAACTCATCCGTTCCGTGTTGAATTAAGTGTGTTAACTCATGTATAACGCCCTTATCACTCAAACAAATATATGTTGGAATCTCTTTCAAGAAACAGATAACACACGCTAAATGTAGAGCTGATGGTAAATTTTTCATAAACTCTTCATCTGACATCGCGATATGCAATATATACTTCTCTTTCAATTCTTGATAGTGTAAAATGTATTTGTCACCTTCTATTAAGTACTGTATCATTTCACTTTATTATTTTTAAAATACTCTATTGCTGAATATATATCTCCGCCTTTAAATAAATGTAACCAAGCTGTAAACATCTGTTCAAACTGAGATAATGGTATTCTGGATTTCTCTTCGTTAAAGATTTCAAAACATAATTGCATTGGATTATCTTTATTTCTGTCTTCTAGTTCTTTAAATCTCTCTGTTGTCATACTACGCTAATTATGTTCTATCCCTGATATTACTGTTTTATAGACTCCTCCGACTAATACACCTTTATTCTCAGCTTTTTCGCGCGAAATAATAAAAGAACAGTCTTTAAACTTATTAATCAAATCTTCTAATTCTTCAAAAGAACCTCCTGATAAAAGTTCAACTGTTTGTTTTTCTTTATTATAAATATACCTTATCATAACTTTTTCATTCTATCGTTTTTTAACGCGATATTTTTAATTATCGTCTTTTTTGGCGATTTCTATTAATTTTTTAAGACATTCTAATTCTGCTTCTTCGTAAGTATCAAAGTCTAATTCTTCAGTGTCGTACTCTAAGTAAAAATCCGAACCTTCAATTATATAAGAGTATTTTTTACCTTTTAATGAATGATAAGGCACAACCCACCCATCTAAACTATACTTCTCTCTAAACCACCTAAAGGTTTGAAAAAATGTTGGTGCTAGAACACAATCTTTTTTATCATTAGGAAAACCTGTTGTATGTATTTGAATTAATGTAGTATTTGGGAAGTAAAATCCAAAACAAGGTTCATCAAATCCTAATTCTTTTAAAGCTAATGCCTCTTCATATGGTATAAATTCTTTTTCCATTATAACAATTTATTTAAACATTCCTTATCAACTTTATAATAAACATAATCATCCTCTTCTAAAATGTCCTCATCATCTAATATACAATCTAAAAAGAATTCAACTTCATTAATTTCACCTAAAAATCTACCTATTTCGTCAATTACTAAAACCTGCTCGGAATTTTTGACACTTTCTAATCGTACTAACATAGTCTATTATTTTACACTACAAATATAACTCTTTTTTAAATAACTACCAAATAAAAAAGGAGGAAATTTACATCTCCTCCTCTAAAAAATAAATAATTATAATACTACTTTGCTATTAAAAATCCTGCAATTGCTCCAACTCCCACTGCCAGTATTTGACTGAAAACACTCTTAGTCTTAATTTTCCTATTTTCTTTTACAATACCTTGACTAAATTCTTCTTGTACTTTAATCACTTCTTTATGTTCTTCTACGCTTTTTTCCGCCGAAACTAAGAGAATACTTTTACTGTAAATAATCTTATCTTTAGCTCCTACAATACTGTCAAAAACAACTATCTGTTTATCTTTTTCTGCGACAACATTCTTGTTAAATTCATTTTCAACATAAGTTTCCACTATTTGATTAGGCAGAACTGATTTAATTGAAATATCTGATTGATTTGCTATAGCGTTTTTTCCACCATAAAAAGAGTTAAGAGTATCTGCAATTCTAGATAAATTCATATCCTTAATCTTAAGCTTATCTTTGCTTATTTGCACTTTTAAGTCTGCAATTTTAAAATCACTCTCAGATATCTTATCCCTCAACTGTTTTATTTGCTTTTCTTTAGCCGAGTTTTCCTTAATAATAGAATCTCTTTCTCGCAACCGTTTAAGCTCATTAACTTCTGTACCGTCTTTTACTTTTTCAACAGCTTCTTTTAGTACTTCATTCTTTCCCACCGTTCTTTGCAAGCTATTATTTGAGCAAGTTCTTAAAAAATACACAAACATTACGCAAATAGCTAATGCAATCCAAATTTTATGTTGTTTCATCTTCAATAATTCTACAAGTTATACCTAATTCCGAAATAATACTGTAATCCGTCCCTAAAATATTCTTTTTTGTAATCATAAGTCCATCTTCATAAACTATTGAGTCACCCTCATTATACCCTAATTTAGATGATTTACCTACGTAAAGTATTTTACCTTGTTTTAACTTTTCTTCACCTGTAACAAAGCCGCTGCTTACGCTTTCAATAGGTTCAAACACTATTTCATTTCCTAAAAATTCTAATTTCATTTGCTTTTTTCTGTTGTTATAGATATTTTTGTAGATAATATTAATATTGCTATTGATACTGCACTTTCCAAGGCTGTTTTTAATACCTTTGTAGAATCAAGAATACCATTTAATTCCATTTCTTCTACTTTTCTAGTTTTTACATTGTAAACTTCTCCATATTTTTTTATTTTAGGAATAGTTTTAAAAAATGAAGCTTTTATTCCAGCATTTTTAAGAATTTGTTTATATGGAGCTCTAATACTGTCTAACAGTATACTGTACCCCACATTATTTGAAGATAACTCTTTTGAAATATATTCGAAAGTACTTCCTCCTCCTGCAACAATTCCTGAACTAAGTGCAGACTTAACTGCTAAAACTGAATCTTCTGCTCTGTCATACTTCTCAGACATCTCTGAAGGGCTATCCCCACCTATAAAAAGTGTAGCTAAATTAGATGATAGATTAGAGAGTCTTTTTTCACTATTTTCCTGTAATTTAACAGACTTTATATACTCATCTAAAAATTCTGATGATTCATTTTTTTGTATAAGCGTCTCGTTTTCATTTATAACAATTCTTTCAGCAGTCCCTAATGTATAATCTTCGCTAACTCCTAGTTTTAACATTTTAGCTCCAGTATAAGCTTCTACATCTTGTAATAATTCTAATTTTCCTTTTCCGTAGAGTGGATTTTTAATTACACATGAAGCTAGAGTATTATTTAGTTTATTTCTAATTAAAGAGCCTGCTGCGGTATTATGTATTTCATCACAGATAATAAATAAACTGCTATTATCTTTTTCACATTCTTTAATTGCAGGCATTAACAACTTGACAAAATCTTCTGGAATACTACCATCAATAGCTAAAATTTTAACATTTGTAAGTACTGCCGTTTTTTTAACTGTGTCGGTTATAAAGTGGTCTGAAAAATAACCTTTATCTATCTTTAGACCTTCATTAACTTCCAAGGTAGTTTCCTTATTTGCTGTGCTAATTACCTCAATCATTCCGTCTAAACTGATAGATTCATAAGCTTTTTTTATAAGTTTTGCAATTTCTTCGTCTCCATTGGCAGCTACTTTAGCAACCCTATAAACATCTTTCTTATTTGTTCTCCTAGAATGTGAATTTAGTCGGTCAATTACATCATTTTTAGCTTGTAAAATTCCTTCTCTAATTTCAACATGGGAAACTCCGCTTTCAATAAGCTGCTTACCCTTATTTATTAAGGCTTGTGCCAATACACAAGTAGTTGAAGTACCATCACCTGCTTCTTTTAGAGTTTTTAAAGCTGCCTCTTTCATAAGAGAAGCTCCCATATTTTCAACTACATCTTCTAAGTGTATTTCTTTGCACACCGTCACGCCATCTTTACTTATTGTAACATGTTGCATATTGTCAATTATTGCAAGACCTCCTTCTGCACCCATAGTATATTTAACAGCGTTAGCAACAATATTAACACCCTCAATAATCTTCTTATTATTTAAAATAACTCCCATTAGTCTTCAACGTTTATATTTAAAGCTTTTTCTTGCTCTTCTTGTAGTTTAATGAATTTATTTTTATCTGTCTCCCAATTATTTTCTCTGTCTTTTCTTTTTAGCTCTGGAAATAAAGTTAATAAATCTCCATCTTCTAATAAAGCCTCATATAACATTCTATATCTCTCTGTCTGCATTCTTTAATTTTTTAATAAGTTCCATATAATGTTCAGGAGTTGTATCCATTGGTGTACCATTAATAGGAATATTTAGTTTTCTTTTTTCGCCGTCTGTGGTTTCTAGTCCTATAATTAGACTGTACTTTCCTTTATTATTTTCCCACGAGACATAGGAAGCTCCAAGCTCATTCTTCACTTCCTGTGCCCACGTAGTATGATAATTAAATTTTGAATGACCCGATTTCTTCATTCTTTATAGCTATATTATTTTCAATATTTCTTAAGTGTACTTCTTCTAAGAACAGTTTTAAATCTAAAGCACTCGCGCCTAAATCTGTAAGAGCTCTTCTAGGTTGTTGTTGAAAAAATTCAATTGGCGAGGCTTCTACTAATTCTCCATTTTCATTTGGTAAGTCTGCTAATAATACCATCCGTCCTTCATTGGTGTGTACATCGTTAAGTAGATTTAGTAAGGCTAGTAATACACTTCCTAAAATTTCCACTTTAGTTTCTGTTGGGTAGCTGTATTCTGTTATGTTTGTTTTTTGTTCTGTCATGGACTTTATTTCTTTGGGTTTTCTTCTGTTTTGGTTTTGGGTTCGTCTAACTTACTAACACTATTTCCTAGTAATTTCAGTATAGTGTTTGCATATTTAAATGGAATTTCTTGAATGTAAGTTTCTAATTCTCTAAGTCCTTGTTCTGTTATTTGGTACATTGTTTTTACTGTTTATAAATTTCTATTCCTAGTTGTTTAATGTAATTTTCGTGTTTTTCTTTCGTATCTAAAGGTATTCCATCTAAATCGTTGTAATAAAATGTATCATTATCATACACTATAAACCTATGTAATTTAGCGTGATTAATAACGTCCATTTCAATACAATCTTTCCAATGCTGTTGATTGTAACTCCAATGATGTAAATGATTTCCTTCTGTTCTAGTTAAAGTCTGTGTTGCATTTTTAGCCTTGTGTTTTTCAGGGTATTTTAATCTATGCCTCACAGTGTTTTCGTATCTTACTTCGGCTGTAGGTTTATGAACATCCTTATAACCTAATCTGTGATATTTATCTCTATGACGCTCTCTTTCTTTTTCTAAACCCTCTGGTGTTGACGTATTGATTGCAGTTCTTGCTTTAGTATCTTCTTTTGTGCAAGATTTGCATTTACCTAATAAACCATCACCCATTTGTTTATGCTTATAATAGTCTGTAAGCAACTTCATCTTATTACATTTAAAGCAAATTTTAGACTCTTTAGTAAAAGTTTCAAAAACATCTTCACTTATTAAACCTGAATTACAAGGATTTGGGTCGTGGTATAACTCTCCATTTCTATAAATACAAATATGACTTGCTCCATTTCTACTTACTTTACCTGTAACTGTGTAAAAAGAATCGTCATATAAATGACCTGAAATAGTTTTCCAAACCCAGCCTCTTTCTTTTAACCAATTAAATAACTGAATATTCCAGTCCTTTTCTTGGTATTTCTCCTGAATTTGAATAACATCATCAGGAGAATCTAAATCTAAGAAGCAAGCTATAACGGTAGGAAAACAATTACCTAATACTTCGGGTGGATTGTGTATTCTTGTCTGTTGTAACTTCCTCATAATCAATACTTAAGCAAAGGGTAAATCCGTAGGTTCTTTCTGATTTAAATTAGTTGCTGGCTCAAAAGCTTCTGAAGCTGTTTTTGTAGTGGTTTTAGGTCGTGGTGCGCCTACACTAGCAGTTGGTTGTTGAGTTGATTCTCCTACATTTGCCATCAAAACATCATAAAGATATTTATTTTTAGCTGTTGCATTCATAGTTCTTGCTCCTGTATAATCTTCTTCCCACAAAATTGCTGGTACGTCTCCTTTTACTTCTTTACCATCTTTTGTATAAGTGTAAGATAACTTGGTAATTTTATTTTCTTTATCTGCGGTTTCTGCTTGAATATCTGCGTGAGCTACTGAAATACCAACTTTAGAATATTTTTGACCTTCTTCTTTAATATTATAAGCATAAAATCTATAAGGGTTTCCTAATTTTAATTGAGGAAGTACTGTGATAAATGATTCTGCATAACTTGCTAAATTTTTCTTAGCATCAAAAAGAGGTAAATTAAGGTAAACATTGTCCCCTACATTATCTACAACTGCAATTGAAATCTCTTTTCCAAAATCACTTTCTCTAATTGTCACTCCTTTTAATGTTCCATAAAGACCTTTATTATAAATCTTTCTGTATGAAATTGTTCCTTTTGTGTTTGTGTGCGGTTCATACCCTTCTTGTTCAGTCTTTGAGAACTGAAAAATATTTCCGTCTTGGTAGTTAATCTGTAAATACTTTGTTGCCATTTTGCTTTCCTTGTTTATATTTAATTGTTTAATTTTTCTTTTGCTGTGTAATACTCTAATAAATCAGATTGCAACTTTAAGTATTCTTCGTATCTTTGCGCTTTTTCAATCTTCTCTTGTTGAGATTTTGTAAACTGTTCTAGTTTTGTTGGAGTCTGATATCCATTTGTTGTAGTACATCCTACACTAGTGTAACAAATTCCGCCATTTATTGTTATATTTCCGTAAGTCTCTTCAAATCCTTCATATACTTCATGTGATTTTACAGTAAACTCTTTACTTAATTCTAAAAATCTCTTAATTTTGTTTTCCATTTTTATTTGTTAATTTATTTTTTATTCGGCGAATAAAGAAGGAAATAGAGTCTTTTAATTTATCAAACCATGTCCTTTCCATAAAATCAATATAGTAATCGATTTCTTCTGATGTTTCTAACACTGTTAAATTAAGTCCGTCATTTAAAAATATAGTTGTAAATTCATCATCTGTAACCATAAACTTTATTTGGTCTTCATAAACTATAATGTCAGAAGTTACCATTTCAAAATCATCGTCTTCTAACTCTACATCTTGATTTTTCTCTCTTTCTATAAGTTCTTTTGGAATTTTATTTTCTGGAATATTTAAGTCTTCGTAGAATTCTCTTGTATGTCCTGAATCACATCTAGGAATTGAACTTTCTTTTTCTAATTTCTTTTCCGCGGATTCTTTTAAAACCTCCCCAACTCCTGTCAAACTCAATCTGATTCTCTTCATACGTCTTATTTATCTTCTACAAATATACAACTTTATTTTGACTTATCCAAATCTAATTGGTCTAAAATAATACTCATGTTAGTTAAAACAGCAGAAAGATGGTCTTCATAAGTTTCTGGGTCATTTTCAATAGGTTGAATCATCTTTCTAATGTGTCTGAATGCCGCCCAAAGAATTTCATTTTTATCTAATACTTTTTTAGAGTTACCTTTAGGATATTTAACCTTGTTATCCATAAATCTTTTAGCCATTAAATCTAATAACCTGAAATTTATTTCTGAATAGTCTAATTTACCTTCTGTTTCTTTTATTCCTTGGAAATATTCTATTGTCTCATTTTCTTCTATATTACTACTTGTAATTACATTAAAGTTTAAATTTGTAAAATCGTATGGAAACTCTTCTCCTTTTAAAATACCTCCGTTAACTTCTTGTTGGTATTTTTCAACTTCATCTAGAATTTCTTCAGTTTTTGTTCTGATTATCTCTTTTTCTAGCCGCGTATTTGTCTCTGGTAACTTCTTAAGAATATCTTTTAACTCATCTTCTGTTTCTGCGGACATTATACCATATATTGTGCTCAGGTCTGTACAAATAATATTATCTGTTATCAAATAATCTCTTAGTTCTTGTAGTTTTATTTTCTCCTTAATTTCTACAAAATGCCTAATATAATTTTGGTCGGGAAAAGAATATAGAACAGATAAACCATCAACTGTACAATTCATATTACTTAAGTCCATATTATCAATCTCTTCTTTAGTTTTATTTTCGCCGTTTACTTTATAGTTAAAACCTTGTCCTTGTGTTTTCATCTATTTGATATTACATTTTATAAAAATAAGTAGGATTACACACTCGGTATTAACATGCAACTCCTACTAGCCCTTAGATACTATCACAGGGGATGATACCGATAAAAAATGTTAGAGCTTCACATAATAGTCTCAGACCTACTCTAACTGGCAACATTTAGCTGTTACAGGGCAATTCGTGACACTTAACTTTGTCCAATCGCTTGTCATTATCCTAGTGTTAAGTTCAAATGACTGTTATTTTTGCGCGAAAAAGTTAAAAAAGAAAGATTTGTGGTCACTCATCCACATCACACGTTGTTATAAGGTTTAATCCTGTTACCAGAATACAGCACACGTATTACCAAAAAGCCGAAAAGTGTTTTTACCTATCTTTCTTATGCAAATATAATAATTTATTTTGAGTTGTGCAAATCTTTTTCTAAAAAATCTATAATATTTGTCAAAATAGGATTTCTGTGATTTGCTGTTAATGTTTTATAGCCTACTAATCCAGAGTTTTCTAGTCTCATAGTGTCATAAATACAACTATTTTTACCTATCTGCTTATCAATTTGCTCTTTTGAACCGCAGAAAATCATTTTACTTCCCTTAGATAATCTAGTTAAAATTGTTCTAAAATCTGCATAAGTCATATCTTCATATTCATCAATTATAACTACTGAGTCAATAAAAGAGCATCCTTTTGCAACTTCAATAGGCATTATTTTAACCATACCTTCTTTTAACATTTTATCTGTCATTTCTTTACCTTGACATACTTCCATATTTTGTGTAATTGGAAAAGTATAAGGTGACATTTTTTCTTCAAGTGTTCCAGGAAGGGCAGCTAGAGAATTTTTTAGCATAGGTCTGGTAATCCATATGTTATTAAACTGTTTCTTTCTGAATGCCGACAATGCTGTGTGGACTGCTGCCAAAGATTTACCAGAACCAAAATCTCCATGTAAAAAACAAACATCAAATTCATAAAATAATTTTACAAACTCTTTTTGTTCTTCGTTTAAATCTACCTTAAGTTTAGGCTCTGTTTTTAATACTCTTTTTTCCTTGTTCTCTTTCTTAGGTGAGTTAATCATATTTATTCTGATTTAGTATATTGAATTGTAAAGATATGGATTTATTTTGAATATTCCTATTATTTTAAATCTTTTTTGGCGGATTTTTTACTTTGCATATATTCGTCTGTCTTTTTCTTATGACAACTTTCTTTTCCGTCTATTCTTTTATTACAAAGTACCTGAAAACCCTCAATTTCACAGAACAATCTTTCTACAAATCCTTTTAAATCATCTCCACAAGTTAAAGAACCTGCTTCAATCTTATGGTCTACAGCTATCTCTTTTTCCATAAACCATTCTTGACAATGACTACATTTATATTCCCATTTTTGAGATTTATTCTTACCTTTATAAGCTCGCCTAGATAATTTTTTACATTCAGCGATAGGTTTCCACCATCTACTTGCATTTCTTAAATTAGAGCGTATTAAGCTCCAAAATCCTGCTTCACTTAACGTAAAATGATTTCTTAGTTTTTCTACTCTGGATTTAACTGTCTTTTTTATTGCCATTATGCCTTATTAAGTTTTTCAAAAAGAAGGATGAGTTTTCTATATTCATCTTTATATTCTTATCTTCTAAGATACCTTTGAATTCTATCTCTATTTTATCTGTTATCATACACTATCCTCCCCAAGTTTTACCGCAAGTTCTGCATCTTTCTATCTGTCCTCCTTGAATTTCTTCAATAGATTCGTGTTTACATTTTTCAACTACATCCAAATTTTGATAATCTTTGCTTCCTAAACCTGTCGGAGGTTTTCCTGTCAATGAGCTTATAATACCTTTTCCATCACAAGTCTTACATGAGGGTGGATGAATGATATTACACTCTCCTGTTCCGTTACATACTGGACACTTTTGCCACATAATTATTTATTTTAATCTGTCCTTAATTTCGTTTATATAACTATTGATATCTTCCCTAGTATCACTTAAATTTGTCAGAGACTCTTTATAAAAACCGCGTTGTTCAACAAATTCTCTATATTCTTTACTACCACTTGCTAACTTTTCTGCATTTGTAATCGTAGGTAATTTAACTTCTTCATCTCCAGTTGGATATTCCCCTCTTGTCATAGCAACAGCAATCCTAAATTTAATCGCTGTAGCTGCTTTATCGTCGCGACGAGTCCATTCGTGAGTGTATTTTACTTTCCAATACTTCAAATCTGCCTTCAAATCTATAAATCTTCCTTGAAATTCAATAAGACTGTCCTTTGTTAAGCTTCCACTTTTAGTAGTGTTTCTAAAAGAACCTCTCAATTCTTCATATTCTGTGAGTATATCTTCTAATGGTCTCATACTAATTGTTGTTTAAGAAATTCAAAATCTTCTGTGTTCGCTTTTAGGTGGTCAATAAATTTATCTACTCCTTGTATAGTTACTTCTTCTGCGTTTACATTAGGAAACTTAATCCATGCGCCCCCTTGCTTTACTATTTCTGTTTCTATGAATACTCTTGCAAATTCATCTATTTGATTAAATCCTCCATCATTATAGAAGTTTATTTTATAGGCTTCTGAACCATCATATGCACTGTTTTTAGATTTTTTAACGCGGACTTCAATAGAGTGACCAATTACATTTTTATCTTTATCTTTTATTAGTTCTTTTTTAGTCATATCTAAAGTAGTATTAGACATTGTTTTCTGCCACTCACCGGCAGGAAGCACTCTAGGGTCTCCCATAGCTCCTGGGTTTAATTTATAACTTGTTAGACCAATAATGCAAATATCCCTTGATGAAGCATACCCTTCTATAATTGGCATACGTCCCGTATATCGTTTTGCAGCATTTCCTATAGAATTTTCAATTGCTGACTTGGCTTCAATAGCAGCAGCTGTAAAAATAGGAATAGAGTCCATAATAATAATACCAACATCTTCTGATTGAGCAAATAACTCTGCTTCATCCAACATATTTTCTAAATTTCTCCCTACTCTGTGAACAAATTTATCTTTGGGGATACCCATTCTTTCGAAATAACTTTCATTCAAAGTTCTTTCACCATCAAAATAAACTGCTATTTTTCCTCTTCTCTCAATAGTATCTTTACAAGCTAATAAAGAAATTGAGCTTTTACCTACACCACCAGAAGCAACGATTGTATTATACCCGCCATTCATAAAACCACCACCTGTTATATAATCTAAATACGGGCTTCCTGTTGAAGTAGTAGTTCTAACTATCTTATTATCCCCTAGTATGGATACTTTATCTTCTTCTTTTTTATCTTTATTTAATTTTTTAAGCGTATCTTCTATAGAAGCCATCTGTCTGTTGTTTTATAATTAAATTTTTCTGTTACTTTTTCTAAAAGTTCTTTTATTATTTCTTTTTCCACTGAAAAAATATTCAAAGATTGTAGTTGTTCATTACTTCCGTCATATAATCCGTGGCAGTTGTTACTACTTTTCCAAGAGCAAAGATAGGTTACGTTATTATCATCGCACATAACTGATTTAAATAAGTTTTTGGGTAGCCTGTGGGCAACTTCAGAAACATCTCCTTTAAGCTTTTCTCCACAATTAGTGCAGCACTTATTTTTTGCAATTTCAATATGTTTTTTAAAGAATTCTGATAAACACTCTCGTTCAGATTTACGTTTCTCTAACCCTTTTTTAGAATATTTTTTTATCATGCCGTAAAGATACAACTTTTATATTTAACTAACAAATTTATTTTTTTACCAGCTCCCATAATCTGTAATGTCTTTCCACTTCTTAATATGTGAACTTTTAATTTTAACTACACATCCTATTCCTGTATCTTTGAATGAATAAGTTATTAATCCGTAAGAACCGTATTTTGATTTTATTTTCTCTAAATATTTTACTCTTTTAATTTCTTCTTGCGGCAAAAGTTTAAAATTTATCATTTAACCATCCTTAAAATTTCCTCATCTGTAAAACTATCAAATCCTTCTGGAAAGTCTCCTAATTCAGCGTGATTAGCTCCTATGTAATATGGTTTTACTAAAGCCATGCTTATGTCTAGTTTACCGTCCATATAATCCAACCAGCCTAGATTGTAAAGCTCTATTAGTTTTTTATCTGTTAAAACTGTTTCTACTTCTTTGTTCATTTCTTTTTCCGCGATTTTATTTTGTAAATCTTTCTTAGCTTTTCTAAATTCACCCCAATCATTATTATGTCTTGTGAAAAAGTTTAGTAGTTTTGTAGGTATTTCTTCTAGTAAGCCGTTATTGAATTTACCCTTATCCTTATGAAGATTACTTCTGCTCATAAACTTCTGTTTCTAATGCTCTTCCTCCACAACTCGTAATCAATCTGTCAGACCAAAATATACTCATAGGAAGCCAATTATAAATTAAATAATAAGTTCCTCCATATAATTTTCTGCCGAATTTATATTGTGTTAAGTAAAATTTTATATTTTCTTTCATGATTACTTTATTTTTAACAATTCTTTTAATTCTTCTTTAACTTTTTTATCAGCAGAATTTTGATAAATCCATTTAGCGTAGCGTTTATCCTCAGCAACTATCATTTGTGTACTTAAACCTTTAAACTTACCGTAATTTACTGTGCTGTAAATCTTTTCCTCGACTTCGAAGATGTTATTCGGTCTAGGTGAGTGTTTCTTCTTATTTCTTTTAATGAAGTTTAGAAGTGCTTCTCTAAGTTCAGGCTTATCTGATTCACCAGCACTCCAAATAAGCTCTTCTGAGGCGTTTAAATTATAGTGAGCGTCATTTACCCAAAAATCACTAGAACCGCATTTAAACTGTTTAATAATTACCTTATCTTCTTTAATTTTCATCTAGTTCTCTCAACTCTTCAAGAATTTGGAGATTTTCAAAATATATTTCTCTCTTTTCTGCATCCGTTAAATTCTCATCAGAATCTATTAAATAATATAAATTCGTATTCATCTGTTTAATTCTTTTATTTTTTCTCTTAACTTACAACCCTCGTCAAAAATTTCTTTATTACAAATCCATCCATGTGTAGAAGCTATACTTGAAACACTTCCAATTTCACGTTCTAGAAATTTAATATATTCTTCCTGAATATCAACTAAAGATTTAACTTTATCGTATTTTTCAATCTTACCATTATCAATCATCTTTTGATTAGCTTTTCTAACTGTTTCTAGACTTATTTCTTTCATTTTTCGAGCAAATAAAAAATTACAAAAGTTCTTCCAACTGATTGATGAATAAGTTTCTCATTGCATATTCTTCAAGTAATCTTTCATCCTTACCGTAAGTTAAATTTAGCTCTTGTAACACCTCTTCTCTGTGTAGTTTATGTTCTGCTATCAATTGTTCTATTTTCTCTTTCATTGTCTAATATTTTAACTGTTTTTGCGGTGAATTGTTTAATATGTTATCTACTTCTTAAAATACTCTAAAGCACTTTGCATTTCTATGTAAAAATTTTCCATTGAGCATCTACTATTAAGTTGGTATTCTTCTATAGGAAATGTGCACTCATACTTTTGTACTGTATATCCAAACCAATGCTTTGTAACAATAGTTTTTACACTTCCATCCCACATAACCCACTCCTCATCTAAACTTTCAAGTTGATAATTAAAGTATATTGGTAAGTCAATGTCAGTTTCTTTTTCGGTTACTGTTCTTTGTGTAAGTTTTAGCTTCATAGTTGATAATTTGTTATTTTACAATAGTTTTCATAACTTGGCAGAGATTCTACAATAGAAATACCTTGTTCTGACATTATCTCAAATAATAATGAAAAATCAATATCTTTAGGTAGCTCTTCAATATCCATAATAATATAGTGACCTAAATAATCATACTGTAGTCCTAGTATTGGGTCGTAGTAAAAGTTCATTTTAATATTTCAATAAAGTTCGTAACCAATCTAACTCTTCTTGTGTAGCATCATCTTCGTCTAAACTATCTGAACTATACTCTAACTTTTCTTCCGCGCCTTCAATAAAAGTGTAAATAAAACTATGGTCGTAATCGTGTCCGCTAGGAAAGTTATTCAAAAAACTTTTAATTTTGCTTTTGTCCTTAACTATTTCAAAATCTTTTTCTTCCATTTCACCATAAACCTCTGAGTGTTTACCCCAAATTTCTCCAAAATAAACTTCTCTTCCTATTAAGTAATCTTTCAATTGTGTAGCGTTATCAGAAGGAAGTATAATTTGTTCAAGTACATCTCCATGTTTACCTCCCCAATGTATTTTAAGTAAAACTAATTTGTTTTCTTTTAACTTTATTTCATTACACTTTTCTGTAATTTCTACTAATGATAAAAAATCACCATCTAATTCTACTCCGTCTTTTTTGTAATTTATTTTCATTTTATCTAAATTTTTTACCGAAGAATAAAATCCTCCTGTCTAATTGTTTTGTATATTGCCACTCTTTAACTTCTTCTGCCAAAAGAAGAGTATTATCAGAAACAGAAAATCTAGTTTTTAAATTACCATCTTTAAATGTATATGAGAATATATTGTTTTCTGAGTCTATTTCGTAGAATATGTTTAGTCCTAATGTATAGTATCGTTTCACGTCTTAATGTTTAAAGTACAAATATACAATTAATTTATATAATAACCTAATTTAAAAAGTAAAAAGTTTTTCTATAGACACTTTATTTCCTCCCGACACTCCATTTGCTGATAAACTACTTTTAACCTCTTGTTGCCAAATACATTTAAAATCATTTGGCATTGAATACTCTGATATAAATACAATATGTCCCTCTTTACTTCTGTCTCTGCACCATTGATAGAATAGCTCATAATTAAAGTCTTTAGATGTTGCATACTGCTTTGTATCTTTATATGGAATATCACAATACAGTAATGACTTAATTTTTGGTTTAATATCTAATATATTTTTATTAGTAAAGGTTATTTCATTTAAATCTGGAACTTGTTTCAGAAAACCTCTAATACTTTCATCTACGTAATTCCTACTTGTACCTACTTTTGTATTAGATATGCCACTATAACCACCCTCAAAAAATCTACCATTAGCTGAAGCCATATATCCTATCCAACCAATTAAAAAGTCATCAAATTCTATATTTGTTCCATTATTATACTCATCTCTAGCTCTACTGTATAAATCTTTTGGTATTTCTAAGGGGTAGTCTTTTCTAGTTTTAATTCCGTTATATAGAGCTATTAAGTATTTATTATTATCGTTTCCATAACACTTTATATTTTTTGGAATTTTATCTATTATATTAGCTCCTCCAACACAAGTATCTATAAATATCATACCATCTTCTAAATATTCTAATAAGATAGGTATTATCGACTTAGATATTCTACTCTTACTTCCCATGTACTTCATAATTTTATTATTTATTTAATACTGTAAATTCACTAGACCATCTAAAGCAACATACTAATTATTCTGCCACCATGCAATCATGTCAAACTCTAAATGCTTTAATCCTTTTACCTCTTTTTTAATTAATTCATCTTTAATTATAGGTTTTTTAACTGTTAAATCAATGTTCTTTAATTCGGCGATTTCCTCCATACATAAGAATCCATTTCTATAAACTGTTTTATTATCAGGATAAAAACTGATATATGTTAAATATTCTCCATAAGACATTGCTTTTAATTTCTTAAAACGTCTTTTAGATTCAATTAAACCTTTTTTAATTAATTTTTGTTTCCAATAACAACCCATAGATTTATTATTTTCCACACCTCTTTTTAAAACTGCGTAACCTTGATTTGATAAAATCACTTCATCGATAATAGTAATTTCTTCTCCAGATAATCTTTTCGCGAGACGTTTAGCCTTTTTGTAAAGTTTATTATTTGTAGGATTGGAAAGTTGCTTTAGTAATTCACTTCGATTTTGTTTTTTTAATATTTGTCTTTCCTGCTGTAATTGTGCAGAATGAGCCCGAATAGATAAAGAATTAACTGCTGTATCATGTAAGTTCTTACCAATAATGACAGGAACTAATTTATTTGAACTGTATAAAGTTTTAATTTTTTCTCCACCCATAACATAAACATCACCATTATCTAAAACAGTAATAAGTCCCATGTCAATTAAGACAGGAACATAAGTTTTAATAGTGTGTAAAGTTAGATTTGTTTTTGCGCGTAAAAGAGAAAATCCACCAATAAATTTATTATTTCTAGAAGTATAAGCATAATATTTATCTGATGTCCTAGAAGTCTTTAAAATAGAAAAAACAGAAACAAGCCTATCTCCGTCCACTTCCTCACGAGAGAAAAGGTCGAAGTATAATCTTGAATTAAGTCTTGCTATTTTTGAATCCATTATAAAAAGTAAAACCGCCTAAAAAATAAAAACCCTCTAAAGTGGAAAGAAGGGTTAATAAATTAAAAGCGGTAACTTTATATTTTAATGCTTTATAGCTTTCCACAACTAAATAAGCGCCTGTATGTAATTCTAAGTTGCAAAGATAAAGTATTAAAACGATATATGCAAATTTATTTTAAGGTATTTTTAGGAATCTCCTCCCATAATTATTAGTTTTAAGTATAGTTATAAACTCTTAAATTATTTAATATATTTCTAAATTCCATCGTAATCTGAGCAAAAAATTATATCATTTCTCATAATGTATTTTTTAAGTTAATTTAAAAGTAACGACTAAATGCTTCACAAAGAGAATAACGTTCTCAGAAACCCCAATCTAACGTCCAAAACGATTTACTGTAAAAGGAAGACAACATACTCTGATTTCTCATTCGTGCACCTATACGGAATAATCATCCGCTAAAGTAGTTGTTTGGGAGCAACTTCCAATAATTATAAAGCAAATATACAACTTTAAATTCAATCCACCAAATTAATTACTTTTTCTGTAATCATTATTTTTTCCTATAACTTAATTTCTGTAACTCGTGAAGAAGATGGAGAATGCTGAAACAAGTTAATAAAGAATATTTCCATTATAGAAGCAAAATGTCGAATAGATAAATCTATCTCTGAATAATAGTATTCTTTCCAAAAGTCAAATATTAAACTATTGCAAAAATCTGCATAAGTTTCAATATAAAAATTGTCTAAAACGTGTGAAGATGTTAGTTCCAAAAGAGTTTCTGAAAATTCGTCAAAGCCGAGTCTATTGTTGTTCATTGTATTTGAATAGTTAAAATAAGGCAAATATACGAATAATAAAAATAGAAAACAAACAATTAAGATAAATTTAACATAATAAATTTGGAAGTTAAGTTTTAATTGCATATATTTGTACCCATATGAAACTTAATAGACTACATAAATTATTTATAAGGTACATTGACGAGTTTTTATTAAGCCAAGGCGCGGAGAAAACAATAGAAGAACCATTCAGATATAATGAGTATAATTATAAAGATGTAGTGTATACAGTTCCATACATACAAAAATACACACACTCCGTACACATAAGATTTAATGGAGAACCACCAGAAAATTTAGAATTTGTAGACCCAGTAACTAAAGAGTATAATTTCCACTATTCAGGAATGAGTTTTACAGTTGCTACAGAGCTTTTTAAAAAACACACAGAATTATTATGGCAGTAGATAAGTTTACATCTGAAACTCATAAACATTTTTTTTCAAAATTCAAATATACAAATGATTTAGAACTGTTAAATCTAGTTATTCACATATATTCTATTGTAGAACTTGGAGAAATATTGACAAATAAACAAGGTGTAGTTTTAAGAACATATTTAAAGTCTGGGTATAATGCAAATACAAAAAAGGCAATACTTCTGGAGAATAAAATGAATGAAAAACATTTAGACCAAATAAACTTCATTCTAACAACAAAAGGATTTTTAGAAAAACATCCCACAAATTATAGAGAGAAAATAGTTAATAAAAGACTTTTGGAATTAAAAAACAGATTTTTAGCTAAAGATAAGAAAGCAATATTCTACACAATATTCTGCGAAAAAGATGATAAAGTATAGAAAAGATTTAATTAATAAAGCTTGTGAAAGCAGAACAAGAATATCTCCAGAAGAAATGGATGATTTTCTGAGGTGCTTAATAGAATACATGGAAATTAAAGTTAAAGAAGATAGTGTCCCTGCATTTGAATTACCCTACGTAGGATATATATTTACAAGTTTAGAAGGAGCAAGAAAGTCGGCAACATTTTCAAAAGAAAAAAAACTACCTGACAATCACATTAGAAGATATGAAAGAGTACAGAAAATGGCAATGTCAATAGAATATGATTATATAACAAATGTATTTAATAAAGACTGTATGTTTCTTTCCTATTTAAAACATTCACAATTAGAATTAGAAGAATATGAAAATATGCAAAACAATACTTAATATAATAAAGAGTAGATTCAGAACAGATTATTCCTCTTGGGTATTAAGAAGAAGAAAAGTTTGTTTCAGTTGCCCACACAATTCAAAAAACACAAATAAATCAACAATAAAATTAAAAGTATATAAAGTGTTTTCTAATCTATTTTCATTCATTACAATGTCTAAAAGCGAGGACTTAGGAGAATGTACAATATGTCTTTGTGATGTGTATTGGAAAAGTTTAATAACAAAAGAAGAGGGTGAAGATTGCCCGCTAAAAAAATGGGAATAAAATGGAATTAAAAAGTTTAAACGATAAAGCCAAATTATCAAAGAATAATAATGGTCAAGCGGAATTATTTTTTGGCACAATAAAAAGAAATACGGATACAACAACAGAACTAATATTCACAGGAAATAAAATAGAAGATTTAACATTAGTAAAAACTTGCGGATGTACAGTTACAGCAACTGAAAAAGTAGATGAAAACAACAGCAAAGGAACTGTAAAATATGACGCAAAATCATTGGGAGTGTTTACAAAAACAGTAAAAATAAGTTTTAAAGAAAACGGCGAACAAAAAAATACACAATTAATATTAAAAGGTACTGTAGTACAATAGAATAAAAATGGAAAAACCAACTTACAAAGCAGCTATAATAACAGAACTATTTAGCATGGCTGAAAACAATCCAGATTGCACTATGGGAGAAATTCTATATTCATTTCTAAGACCTAAAGCATTAAACGGAAAAAGTTTATTGACAGCAACAGATGAAGAAATTTACATCGCGCAAGAAAAAGTGAATAGCTCAAAAATAAAACAAGAAGAGCCAGCGTCACAAGAAGAATTTAATGAGTGGATAAACAATAAATAAATGGACATACAAAAAACACTACTATCTCAATTCGAGATTTTATTTAAGGAATGGAAAGAATACAATACTTTCTTCGAAAAAAACAATGAAGAAGTAACAGCATCAATTAAAGAAAGAGTTAAAGAAATTATTGACGCTCCAGACAACTTAGAAAAAGCAACACAGTTTGTTCTAGATACAAAAACAGTTCCAATGCTCTACGCAACAGACTTAAATAATCTAAAAGAAAGAGTTTTGACAGCTTATGAATTAGTTAAAGGTTTAATTGAAATTCCAGAATCGGCGGAAAAAGAATTAGAACAGTTAAAAAACAGTAAAAATAAGTTAATGTTCATCATAGAAAAAGGAACAGCAAAAGAAATAAATCCAGACTTAATAAAGCACTATAAAGACAGAATTCCACCGTCAGCAATACAAGAAGTGGTGAAAGCCTTTAAAAATATCAAGGATTTAGAAAACCTTTAAAAACCAACCTCTACCTAGTGTGGAGGTTTTATTGTTTAAAATATGAATAAAAGAACAGCGCATAATAAACTAACTAGAGAAAAAGTCATAGAACAGTTCCAAGAAAAACATGGAGATGCTTATGGTTATGATAGAGTGATTTATGTTGGTAACTTAACACCTGTAGAAATATATTGCAAAAAACATGATAAGTATTTTAATATAATTCCAAAGAATCATAAGAAAGGTTGTGTACCCTATTGTTGTGAGAAAGATAAAATGTCAAAATTAAATTCTAAAGGAAAAGAAAAGTTTTCAGAAGAGTTGGTAGAGATGTACGGAGACTTATATGATACGTCTAAAGTAGAGTATAAAAACAATACAACAGAGGTTGAGCTAATATGTAAATTACACGGGTCATTTTTGAAACGCCCATTTGATTTACTACATGGACAAGCATGTCCTAAATGCAGATTAAAGTCTAAATACAATAATGTAGATTTGTTTATAGAGGAATCTGTCAAATTGTTTGGAGATATAACAGACCACTCTAAAGTTAAAGATATTAATTCCAGAGGTAAAGTAGATTTAACGTGTACTGTACATGACCATGAATTTACTATACGCGTAACAAATAGATTAGGCGGACAGAAATGTCCAAAATGTGCAGAAGAGAATTATAGCCTTTTAAGAAAGAAAACGACTGAACAATTTATTGAAGAATCTGTGGAAGTTTATGGAGATTTACATGATTATACAGACACTATATATGAAGGTTGTAGAAAAGAATTAGAAATAAGATGTAAAAAGCATGATTCTAAATTTAAAACCCTACCAAATAATTATCTAAATGGTTTTACATGCCCTAAGTGCAGAATGGAAGATTCCAAATACAGTGGAAAACATCATCATACAAAAGATGGATATGTGTATTTAGCTAAAGGAAGAACAACTCATCTATATCTTATAAAGTGTAACAAAGATGAAGAAACATTTTACAAAATAGGTAAGACATTTAGAGAATTATCTGAAAGATTTAATAAAAATAATATGCCTTATGATTATGAAGAATTATATCTATACAGCTCCGATGCATCAACAATATGGGATTTAGAGGAAAAATTACATAAAAAATATAAAAAGTACAAACACAAAGTAGGTATACTATTTAACGGATATTCAGAATGTTATAAAATGTCATTACCTATTAATGAAATAATAAATCTTAAATGAGTCAGTTTGTAGATAAGTTCGTAAAACAGCACAAAGAATACTTCAAGAGAAATGCAGCTGTAATAGAAAGTAATAAATGGGATAATGAAGAAGACCCTATAAAAAAGCAAAAATTATTTAAACAAGAAAATGATTTAACATTGTCTATTGTTACAAGATTAACTGCTTTTATAAAAGGTGCGGAAGCAGATAGAAAATTACAGAAAACACAAAGGTTTATAGACTCTACTTTAAAAATAATAAACTTACATATAAACAAGTGTGAGGTATATTTGGATTATAAGCTAGATGAATTAGTAGAATCATCTGATGATAGCGCGGAAGAAATAGATTTAAAGAATAATGAGATATTATTCCAAGATGAAGTATTCACCGCAAAAATAAAAATACAAGATAAACTAGATACGTTAAACATACATCAAAAATCAGAAGACTTAAGGTTTAGATTCTATTCTGACCAAATAGCATCTCTACCAATGGCTCTAGTGTTACCTATTGTTAATTCAGATATTAGAGATGCAACAGAGGCTCTCAAACTATCTAAAGAAATAACAGATAAAACTTTTTACAAGGATTTAGATAAACAAGGTAAAGTAAAAGAGTGGAATGATAAAAAACATTATTGGGAACAGGAAAAACCTGTAATATCTTTTTGGCAGAATGAGTGGTTGAAAATAACTAAAGGTTTTGAAGTAGATGGATATTTTATACATCCTTGGTTATATTGGCATTTAAACTTTTTTAAAACCCCTATACCACAGGAAGATAACTCAGAACCTATTGTAACACCCGATTTCCGAGATAATGAGTGGTTATTTGTAGAAGATATAAAACGAGCGGAAAAAGAAGGTAATAAAGGAGTAATGCTATATGGAAGTAGACGTTTAGGTAAATCAACTTTAATGTCTTCATATTGTTATTGGAAAGCTCTAACTAAACCAAACTCTTCTTCTACAATAACATCTGGTTCAGAGGGAGATTTAATTGATTTAACGCATAAGATAAAAACAGCAATGAAGTACGTACCAAAAGCGTTTTATCTTTACACTCAAAGTCAGGAATGGTTAGGAGGTTCTGTAGAGTTAGGGTTAAAAACATCTTCCAGCAACTTAGTAGAGTATTCTAGATTTTTAGTGAAAAACTTAGCAAATGGTAAAGTTACATCTACACAAAAGACAGCGGGGGGAGCTCCAAGTTGTTATTTAATAGAAGAAATTGGAAAGTTTGACTGGAAGAAATCCTACCTTGCTGCCAAACCTTCTTTTGAAACAAAAACTAGGTGGAAGTGTGTTCCTATATGTGTTGGTACAGGAGGAGAATCTTCATTGTCAGGAGATGCAATGGCAGCTTTAGCTAATCCAAGCTCTCTAAATTTTTTAGAAATGGATTGGGAAACTTTTGAAAATAAAATACCAAAAGAAGCTATATCTTTTAAGAGGAGAACTTTTGCTACTTTTATCCCTGCCCAAATGAGTTACAAAACAGGATTGAAAGTAATAGTAAGACCATTTGGGCAGTTTTTAGGAATAAAATCTGAATTTCTAGATACCATTTTAATACATCAAGCTGATTGGGTTCATAATTTAGAAGTCTTAAAAAAAGACAGAGACACTGTCAAAAATGACAACCTACTACTACAGCAAGAAACTGTACAATACCCTATTGACCCAGAAGAAGTATTCTTAAGCGCAACTATATCACCATTCAGTAATGTTTATGATGAAGCTGTAAAACATAGAGAATATTTAATTACAACTGGAAAATGGGATAGAAGAAGAGATTTAATAAAAGATACCAATGGAAAAATAATTTCCAAAATTTCAACAAAAGATTTAGTAGAATTTCCATTTACAGGAGATAATCAAGATGCGCCATATTTAATTATAGAAGATATTCCTGATTTCAAACCACCTAAATACATGTATGTTGCATCTATTGACTTTTATAAACAGGAAACTACAAGCTCAACAAATTCAGTTTGTACTGTTGGAATATATAAGTACCCTTTATTTGGAGACCCTATGGGTAGATATTTAGTAGCTTCTTATGCAGCAAGACCTAAAACATATAAAGAATTAAATCAAAAAGTACATTTACTTTTAGAGGCATATAACGCGATATCATTACCTGAGAATGAAGATTTAGGAGTATTTCAAACATATTTAGAAAATCTAAGGTTAGAAGAAGTTTATTTAGAAAAGCATATTGATTTCAATTCTGTTTTAAACTATACTACTAATGACGCTAGAAAGTGGGGTTATACACCAAAACAAAGTAAAAGGAAGTTAATATCAATGTACGCTAACTACTTAGACGAATCTGTAGAAGTGCTAAATGATTTAGGTGAAAAAGTTGTTATTAAAAGAGTTCAAACGATAGATGATATACATTTACTGTCAGAAATAATTGGATATAATGATAGTGGAAACTTTGATAGGATAAGTGGTCATATTGGAGCTGTAGGTTTACTACACGTATTAGAAAAGAATTATATTTATCCAAAAGGAATGACTAGAAAAAAAGACGATGAAGAAGTAAAACAAGCTCCAAAAGTTGGCAGAAACTTCTACTCCAACCCATCCACAAGAAGAGGATTCTACAGAAGAAAATAGTGTCTTAATTACACAGAAAATAACCAATTTTAACAATGAGTATTATATCCTTAACTTTGCAAGATTGAAATTTAATAAATGGAACAAGGAAATGATATAGGTTTTTCGTTTTTTAACGGACTAGGTGCAAACACTATAAATAGTGGTATATGGGTTAATCAGTCTATTCCTACAAAACGTAAGAATAAAGCTTGGAAGAAGGCTGTTATGGACAATTTAGAAATGATTGGACAAAGGCAGAGGATTAAAAACCGACACTTTATAGATTATTATGAAATGCAACAAGGAAGATTCACCTATGCTGGAACAGGTATGGGGGATTTTCAGGAAATGCCTTGGTTTGATTCACAAATTAGAACTCTTAGAGAAGACCAAGGAGTGCCTACGTATATCAAGCATTATGATTTTATAGGAATAGTTGTAAATGCACTTTTAGGAATCTATTTGGATTTCAAGGATGTCTATAGAGTGGAGTCTAAGGATGAATATTCTACAAACGAATTTATTCGAGAAAAAACAGAAAGACTTCAACAATATGCAACAGAGACTTGGCAGAACGAGTTAACTAAACTCCTTTTAATGAAAGGAATAGACCCTGCCAGAAATGAATTTGAAACAGAAGAAGAGTATCAAGCATATCAACAAGAATTAGAACAGCAGAAAAAAGCTCTGACACCTGATGAGATAGAAATATTCATGGCTAAAAACTTTAAAGTATTAGCTACAGAGTGGGCACAAAACACTTTGAATGAAGATAGAATGCGCTTCTCTTTAGATGGACTTGACAGACAAGAATTCATTGACAGGCTTTTAACAGGAAGATGGTTTAGACATTATAGAATAGGATTTGACCACTACACTGTAGAAAGTTGGAGACCAGAAGAAGTGTTCTTTTCAGAAGACGTAGACGCTAAATATCCACAAAACGGAGAATTTGTAGGTAGAACACATGCTTTCAGTGCTTCAGATGTTTTAAATCTTTACGGTCATCTAATGACTGCGGATGAACAAGAAAGTGTTTCAAGATATTGGAATCAAGAGGAAGACTATGGAGGCGGAGGAAGTTCTATTTCAAATATAGTTAAGAAAAGTTTTGGAGAAGACCACATAGTCCCATTTCAAAACTACTACACCCACGATTTATTAAAACAATACGAAGGTGCTTTAGGAGTACCTCTGGGAGAAAGGACTTTAAAAAACAAAGAAGGGGAAGAATACACTGTTAAAGATTGGTTGCCAGAATATAATACAGGAATAACTAGTTTAACAACTTCATATGCTCGCGAACAAAGAAGTGACATAGACGTAAGAACAGACCTTTTACAAGTTACAGAAGCATATTGGAGGTCTTACAAAAGAATAGGTCTTATAACGCATGAAAATGAGCAAGGAGTACTGGTTCAAATGATTGTTACAGACGATTTAATGGACGGATATATAACAGAGAACGAAATAAAAAAAGTTAGAAATGTTTCATTAGAAGAAATTGTAAGAGCTAAACAAAATAATAACTTAATTAAATATAAAGACACAATAGTTTATCAATACGTACCTGAAATATGGAAAGGTATTAAAGTTAGAGCTACAGGTTCTAGATTGAAGAGTGATTTATATTTAGATATCAGACCTTTAGATTTTCAAATTAAATCCAACAGTGATTTTTACAATTTTCAATTACCTGTCGCAGGATTAATTACCAGCTCTTTAGCTGCTAAGATGGCTCCATATCAAGTGCTTCACAACATTTGTATGAACCAAATAACAGATATCTTAGAAAGAGAAATTGGAATATTCTTCTTGATGGATATTAATTACTTACCCTCCGAATATAAAGATAATGGTACGCACGAAGAAGCTTTATTAGATTTAATGAATACGGCGGTAAATACAGGAATATTACCTGTAGATATGTCTAAACAAAATACAGCAGGAAACCAGCCTATAAATTCATTTCAAAGACAAGATTTAACATATGGTACTCAGGTTCAATATAGAATGGAACTTGCAAGAGCATATAAACAAGAAGCATTTGAACAGATAGGAATTACACCACAATTATTAGGACAACCGAATCATTATACAACAGCAGAAGGAGTTAAACAAGGAGCTCAAGCTTCATATGCACAATTAGCACCTATTTATGATGAGATGAATGAAGCAAAAGCAAAAGCTTCAGATGTACATTTAGCAGTGGCGCAATGGTGTCAAAGCAATAATAGAGATAATACAACAATTGCTACAAACTCAGACGGAGATACGTACTTTCTAGATATTATGAAAGAAGACCCAAATTTCCCTCTTAGAAAATTAGGAGTAGTTGCAGTTACAGGAAGTAAAGATAGAAAAATTATTGAAACTTTAAAACAAGTTATTGCAAATAATAATACAATTACTCAAAGCGTAAACGACATATTTGAAATCTTCACTAGTGACACCATTATAGAATTGAAAGCTTTGGCGCAAGAAAATGAGAAACGTATTGCACAAGAGACACTAGATGCCAGACAACATGAATCAGATATGTTGGATAAACAATTACAGGTTCAGGTGCAAGAAAAAGCTAATCAGAATGCATTCTTAAAATCTATTGAAGATGAAAAGAATATGACTAAGTTAGAAGAAGCAAGAATCGATGCAACATCCAGAGTTAATCAGAAAGCTTTCAGTCAACAAGGAACAGATGCCGTAATAGAAGCAACTAGAGACGGTATTAACAATTCATTTAAACAAGCTGACTTACAATTAAAAGAAATAAATATTAATAACAAAGACGAACAGGAAAGAGCTAAGCTAGGAGTAAAAACTGAGGAGTTAGCTATGAGAGCAAGAGAGTTAGATATTAAAGAAAGAGGTCAGGAATTAACACATATAAACTCGATAATCAATAAAAATTAAAGATGGTTACTAAATTTAGTAATGATTACTTAAAAAAATAATAATTATTATAGAACTAACCAATTTTAGAATTAAAAATAAACCAATTACTTTTACACCATAATTAAAATGAGCGAAACAACACAAGAGCAAATTACTCCAACTCTGGAGGATATGTTTGCAACAGGTGAAGTGACAACAGCAGTTACACCACAAGAGACGGATATCTTTTTTGAAGAAAAGAAAGACGAAGAAACTCCACCAACAACTAAAGAACCAGAAATTCCAGAAACAAAAATTGAAACTCCTGTAGGAAACGATTTTTATTCTGATTTAATTAAAGACTTTATTGAAGAGGGAGATTGGGAAGACGGACAAGTAGAAATCGACGGAGAAAAAATACTTTTATCAGAACTTAAAAATGTAAGTAAAGATGTCTTTAGTAAATTAAAACAAGGACAGAAAAACTTAAAAGCTGAGAAAGATAAAGGAAAGTATATTTCAACAGAAGATTTAGACGAAAATGACATCAAATTAATTGAGCTTAGAAAATTAGGCGGAGATGTTAGAGAACTGTTACAATATAGTGCGGAAATAGTTCACCCACTAGAAGGATTAGATTTAGAAGATATTAATATTCAAAGAAATATTGTATATCATAAATATAAAGCTCAAGGACTGAGTGACAAAGTTATTACCAATGTAATTAAAGAATTGGAATCCGACTTTAAATTAGATGCAGAAACAGCAGAATGTGTAGAACAGATTAATAAGTCTTACACTAATATGGTTGATGCAAAACTAGAAGCCAAGAAAGAAGAAGTTAAGAAATTAGAAGAAGATACTAAAGTCTACAGAAAAAATCTTAATGAAACTTACAAAGAATTTGGCTTAAAAGATACAGTTTCTAAAAATCTTATTGACGCGGCAACAATCAGAGATAAACAAGGACTGACAAAAACAGACAGTTTATACTTTAAAGCTAAAGCAGACCCAGAATTTTATAGCAAGCTTAATTTATTTCTAAACGACCCAAAAGGATTTGAAGAATTTTTAGGTGCAAAAGTAAAGAACAAAACAGCTTTAGACACTTTCATTACAATTAGCACAGTAGATAAAAAAGCGACAAACACGGCGCAGGAAAAAGTAGAAAAAACAGACGATAACTGGGCAGATTTTTACCCAAAAAAATAAATTCAAACATAAAATTAATATAACAAAATGAGCGTACAAACTACGAATATGCCTTTACTAAGGAATGGAGACCAAGTAATTGGTTTTATGAAAGGGCAGGATTTAAAAAACAGAGGAGGATACCAAGATTGGGCATCTTTACATACATGGTATAGAGAAGACCCTTTAAAAAATCACATGAAACTTCAAACCTTCTTTGGTCAACAAGGACGCACGAAGTATCAGTACAGCATTACTAACGAATTATTAGCTAATAAAAGTATCTTAGAAGTTAATGGATGGGAAGGTAGATTCACTTATGATTTACCAGTTGATTCTGTAGACGAAATGATTACAGTGGTTGATATGTCTCATCAAGAATTCGCGGGTATTGACGAAACAACTTTCAAAATTGTATTGAACGAAGAACTAGCTCCTGGAACAACCCTAACAGCAGATGCTTATAGAGGACAAGAAATTGTAGTTTCAGAAGCAGAACCTGTAAGAGCTAAATCAGATGGATTTGAACATACAGTTTTGTTAAATACAAAAGACCCAGACGCATATTATCCAAAACAATTGTTAGCAAAAGGTATTCAGTATTTTGTAACTGGACATGGTGTAGCTGAATTTGGAACAAGACTTGCAAAAGTTAGAATGCCATTATCAACAGGGTACATGACTTGCGAATTTCAACTAGGTAGTCCTAGAGGAGCTGAATCTTTCGTAACAGGTAAAGCTGATTCTGTGAGATTGGCAGGAGGTATAGCAGCAACTCAAGATTATATTGATGACATTATGTCTGAGAGTAATAATATCGGAGAATTGATGGTAATGATGGATACAGATAAAGCAGGAAATCCAATCAAAAAAACAGGTAGAGTAGGTTCTGTAATGGAATTTTTAACTTTACGTGAATTAGACAGATTGACAGCAGCATCTCACATGTTCCAAAAAGGAGGGGTGATTAAATCAGCAAATGGAACTACTCGTTACAACGAAGGTTTATGGCCGCAATTAAGAAGAGGTTTTGTTAAAAAATACGGTAGAAAAGGCGGTATCACTAAAGAACATATTAAAGATATGGCTGACTACGTATTTAGAGCTAACCCTACATTACCAGTTATTGAAAGAAGATTGAAATTAAAAGCAGGTACTCCAGCATATAATAACATTCTACAAATTTTTGACGCAGAGGTAAAAGAACAATTGAATATGGTATCTAATTTGCTTGGAGCAGATAGAGTATTACCTAGTAATCCAGTGTCTGGAGATTTGTATAACTTGACTTTAAAAGTTATCCGTTTTACGAATGTATTCTTACCTGGAATTGGATATGTTGAAATCGTTGAAGATACTTCATTGAATCACATGGGACTTGCAGACAGAAGATTGTCAGGTATGCATGAAAATGGTTACGACCAAACAGCTTACTCTGTAATTATCTGGGATGCTTTAGACCAAGAGTATTCTAATAATAAACAAATGCCAAAAGGTACAAAACTTATTGAAGGTGGAAATTCTAGAGCCAATGTATACATGGTTAAACCTGAAGGAGAATATGTTTATTGGGGTAGAAGAACAGGCCGATATGACAGTAGAACAGCAACAGATATTGTAGCAAGTTTTAAAGAAATGGGGCAAGAATATTTTTGCTATAACAACAGCGCTGTCTGGATTGCAGACCCATCACGCTTTGTAATGCTTGAATTAGACGAGATTGCAGCTAAAGGTTATAACTAATATTAACAATAAAAATTAAAAGCCAAGAGGGGTAAAATCCTCTTGGTAATATGAATAAAATTTAATATCTTTGTTTACAAAAAAGTAAATATGGGATTTAATTACGAGAAGGCAAATAGTAAGCATAATAGTTTTTATGATTATAGTAAAGTTGTTTATACCAGAGCAAAAGATAAAGTAGATATAATTTGCCCAATTCACGGAGTATTTCAACAAACTCCAGACAGTCACTATAAATCAGGCTGTAACAGGTGTGGTTTTGACAGAATGTCGATGAAAAATCAAATAGGGTTGGAGAATTTTTTAGAATTGGTGAAAGATAAACACGAAAACTTCTACTCTTATCCAAATACAACTTTAACTAGATTATCAGATGTCATATACATACAATGCCCTATACATGGTGAATTCTCACAGAGAGCATCTGACCATCTTAGAAGTGGATGTAAAAAGTGTGGCGTAGAAAATGGGAAAATAAACAGTAGAATTCCAATAGAAAAACAAGTAGAGGAATTCAACAAGGTTCATAATAATTTCTACAGTTATCCTGATTTAAATTGGAAAAATAGGATAGATTTTGTAAACATTAGTTGTCCAATTCATGGGATATTTAAACAAACGGCAATAAACCATACCAGAGGTCACGGGTGTCCTGAATGTGGAAGGTTAAAAACAGCAGAAAGTAAGAGTTACTCTAAACAAGATTTCGTTAATAAAGCAGATATTGTACATGATTTTAAATTTGATTACACTAAATCTATTTATAAAAATGCTAAAAGTAATATAACAATAACTTGCAGAAGTCACGGAGATTTTGAACAAAGGGTAAGCAATCACTTATCAGGAAAAGGCTGCCCAAAATGTATAAACAATAGTTCTAGAAAAGAAAACGTATTATATAACTTCTTGTCAGAACATTTTGAAACACAACAATCCAACAGAAGTATATTAGGAAGACAGGAGTTAGATATAGTTGTTGAAAGTAAGAAATTAGCAATAGAATATGATGGATTATACTGGCATTCTGAAAAATTTATAGATAATGACTATCATCTGAATAAAACAGTAAATGCTAATAAGAAAGGATACGATTTGGTTCACGTTTTTGAAGATGAATGGGTAAATAAAGAGGAAGTAGTAAAATCTAAAATTCTAGGATATTTAGGAATATATAAACACATTATAGAAGATTACAACCTAGAAGTAAAAGAAGTAACTGAAGAACAAACAGAAGAATTCTTAAACCGTAATTCTCTAGAAAACTATCAAGGAAGTGTAAGGTTAGGCTTGTACAATAATGAAGATTTGATTCAAGTGTTAATTGCCGAAGACAACATAATAAAAACAATATCCTCAAAATTAAATACTGAAGTAAGAGTAGACAAGTTATTTAATCATTACAGTTCTAATCATGCTAATATAATAGTAGAAGAAGATAAAAGATGGTTGGATTATAAATACTATCAAAAATTAGGATTTAAAATTATAGAAGAGACAAAACCTAAATATTATTATTTTTATAGTAATACAAGATATAAAGAAAACGAAGAGATTCCTGATAAAATAGAGCCACATAGAATATATGATTGCGGACGAATAAAAATGGAATCTTGATTACACAAAAAGTAATCAATTTGCAAGAACATTTTTATAGGTGTATATTTGCAGAAGTTAAACCAAAAAACCAATAGAATGTCAAAAGAAAAAGGATTCTCATTAGAGATTAATGGAATTGAAATAAAATCAGATACTTTGTATCAAGTAATACCTAAGCCAGATTTAGATGCCCCAGATGGATTTATTAAATATGAAACATCAAAGCTCTTGATGAAGGGTATAAAAGAATCAGCTCCCTGTCATTTTGATGACAATAAAAGAGTATGGGACACAGGATTCTATCCAACTTCCCCTTGTTATGAAGGAATGAACAGAGAGGATATAAATACAAAAGTTGAAGCTCTTGTAAGTAATATAGTAGAACCATATGAAAGTATTATGGGAGAAAATATATTAGACTATCGACAATCAAACAATGAATTTTGGGATAATTTCGGCGGAGATATTTACAACGGAAAAGTTTTCAACACAAAAGACCAAAAAGACGCTTTAGAACTGTATATTGCTGTTTTAAATATGCATGTGGTTCGACCAGAAGATAAAAGCAAACCGTTTGCGAGTAAAGCAAAATATTGCATTGTAAATAAAGAAGCTGCTGTAAGTCTTAAAGAACAAAAACAATACGAAAAAGCAGAAGCAATTGGAAACTTCTATACTTTATTACATAATAATAAAGAGTTGCTTTTCAATATCCTAGAATACATTGGAGTAATTTCAAATAGAAAACTAGACGATAAAACTATTACAGGAATTGTGATGGAGTTCCTAGAAGATAAGAAATCAGGCTCTAATAATATTAAAAGATTTTTGGAAGCTAAGAAACAAAGCAACACTCCAAAAGGAAAACAAGAATTTGAAACTTTTGCAATATTAACACAGTTGAGACGCTCTAGAGTAATTACCGAAGAATACGGAGAACTTTATTTGAATGGAACTGTATTAGGAGGTAACTTGAAAGATGCAACTGCCAGAGTCATTAAAGACAAAGATTTAAAAATCAAAGTTGCAGAGGCAGTAGAAAAAGAAAAACAATAATAAATGTTAGTTGAACAAGCCTACCAAAGGTACTTATTAAAAGTAGAAAAAAACGGAGTAAATGATAATCTCTCCACAGACCGAGGTAGGTTTGTAATAATATTTAACGAAGCTCAAAACAAATATGTAGAGTTTATGTTAGATAGGAAAGGAGAGGATGATATACGGTACATACAAAAACTTTTAGTACCGAATAAAAGAATCCCTTTTAACACAAAAACCTTAGAATACTATAGTTTTAAATTACCAGAAAACTACTTCGATTTTGCAAATACTTATGCTTCTTGTTCTAAAGGAGTTTGCGTTAATCAAAAAGTCTATCTTTACGAGTTTAAAGAAGAAAATAAGAACGAGATTTTAATGGATGAGTTTCAAAGACCATCTTTTTTATGGAGAGAAGCACCATTCAACATAAATTCAGATTCTATAAAAGTCTACTATGAAGATTTTAAAGTTGATGAAATTCTATTATCATACTACAGATATGCACAACAAATTTCATTAATAGATTCAGAAGACCCAGAAAGTCAATTTGACGAAAATAAAAAATTAGAGTTTGATGATAAAGTAATAGATAGAATACTATCATCTGCTGCGGGAGAATTTGAATTGAATAATGAAGACCCATTTTTCCAACAACAAAAACAGAGAACAATAACTAAAATATAAATAAAAACGAATAACTATGGGTTTACATAAACCGTTTGACAGAGACTTTTTCCTTATTAACGGAAACGTATTAACAACAGGAGGAAGCAAAAACCTAGCAAAAGGTCAATTTGCAATTGTAGATGTAAAAAATCCAACAATTAATGGAGCAAAAGTAGTCGCTGATTTCGCAGGACACTCAAGAGAAAATATCTATGAATTTAGATTAGGAAAACATAAAGTAGCCAATACAAGAACTGCACAAAACAGTAAAGCTTACAGCTCTTTACCTTGGAAAGCTAATCAGATTAAAGATATTTATGTTTCTGCGCCAAAAACAACAGTACAGAAATTTGACGATATCATAATTGGATATGATGGTATTAATCCTGAAACAGGAATGGCTTTTGAGGACGGAGATACAACAGCAATTGATATTATCTTATCAGGTAAACCAATCGGAGCTTTAGGAGAACATTGCCAATACAGATTTAAAATACATTTTGGAGTTGTAGAAGGACAAACTAATCAACAAGTAGTTGAAGCTGCTGTAGAGAGAATTAAGGCAGAATTACTTCCAACAGGAGTATCTATCTTAGATTATATTGATGTAAAAATAGTGGATAGCTCTAATCCAGCGTTATCAGGAACTGCTTGGGTGTTTTCAACTTTAACTTTAACAGATTCAGGAGATTCTAACGCACTAGCTTTAGTTCAAGCACAATATCCTTTATATAGAGTAGAAATCACAGAAAGAGTGGGAGTAACTTCTACCTATACAATTTTACACCCATCAACTGTATCTTTAGCTAACTATACAACTAGCTTACCATCTTTAATTAAAGGTTGCGAAGATTGTGGAGCGGGATATACAGAATTAGATGCAGGTATTGTTTATGCTGTAACTATTGAAGATGATGGAGCAGACTTAACAACAACTGTTGATGATATCGAAGGATTTGTTACAGGAACGGTAGTAAGAAAAGGAAATTTTGACGGTAAGGGATTATATACATTAGTAGTTACAGATATCTTAACAGATGCTCAAATTGCAACTTTCGTAGCAGCAACAGCAGTGAAAGGTACAGCTACATTTACATTGATTGGAGATGTAGTGGCGGTATGTTCTAATGGAACTACAACATCAACTGCATGGGTAAATGGAGAAACTTGTTATGCGTCTGTAGAAAGCTACACAATACAATTGAAAGATTCAGAGTGTGGAGAAAGCAGATTAGAAGAATTGCAAAAATCTTATCCTAACTTAGTAATTGAAGAAGGAAGAGCTACAGGAGCAGCTTCAAGAGCATTAACTCTAACTGGTACTTCAGGTACTGCGAACATTAATGTTGGAGGTACTGACTATCTTGCTACTTTCGCAACAAACTTAACAACTACAGCAACAAACTTTGTAACAGCTCACGCAGCAGCAATTCTAGCAGCTACAGGTTTGGTAGTTACAGCAGATACAGGAGTACTTACATTTACAGGTGAAGCTGAAGAATTTCCAGCAATTAGTATTGCAAATGCAACAACTAACTTAGCGGGAACATTAGCAGCAATTGATTTTGTAGTAGAAGCTGATGCTGGAGGTTGCCAAAGAGTTTACTCAACAACAGTGGTAACAGATATTTTGTGTGAAGAATGTGACCCAATCTTTGTAGGTAAATTTACTTCAGAAGCACCTAAAGATTTTGATTTCATTTCTTGGATTAAAGTAGAGGGAACTCCAAATGAAAATGCCTTAATGGGTATTCGTTTGACAGGTAAACCTTTCATTCTTGACCCAGACGAATGGTTGATTGATGAAGTCCCTTTCTATGAAACTTCAACTAGAATTAAAGTAGCAGGAGGTTATATTGAAGATGTTAATGCTTCTACAAACCAATACAATCCTAATTTCCCAGTGAAAGTGTTATCTTGGGCAGAAGACCGCGACCACTTAGGAGCAAACTTAAGAGAGAAAGAGTTTGAAGCAAGAGTTTATTTTGATGGAAGTTTAAGACATCCAGGAAACAACTTCGCAAAAGCAGTTTTAGGAGAAGAGAGTGTACTTGACAATAGAAAACAATACGTGGACTATGCAGTAACTGTTAAAGATGATGGATACGCACAAGGATTCGCAAGCACTATGGATACGGCAATTACTTACCACATGCACGTAGAAGTAGGGTATCACCAAGCAATTGAAGCTGCGATAAACAAGTTGGCAGTACTTGCTAATTTATCACCAGTACAGGCTTTCGGAAATATTTAATAAAAACGGGGGAGAATTAATACCCTCCCCCTAATATAAAAACAATGCAAAATAAAGCAAAACCTAAAGTAGGAGCACCTAAGCCAAAACCAAGAAAATAATGAAATTAACAAGTATCACAGAAATATTCCCAATAACTTTATTAGGATTTTATATGATACTTTTCTTTTTTGTAGACTATACCTTGTATGATGAAACTTATAAGCCCTTTATAGAAAAAATAGATACATTGTTATTACTTATTTCAACGATAGGAGCTAACGAGTATTTTGAAGAATGGAAAGCATATGCTAAATTATCCTTTATTACAGTAGTAATTTTAAATGCCCTCACTGAAATAAGCTTTAAAGTAGAAATTGACAACTATTATATAATATATCGAAATGCAATTATAGTACTTTTTATATGTATGATTGTATATGAAATAAAAGATGGTATTAAATGCAAATATGGATAAACTTCGTACAATGGCTAACAACACTCACCGAAAAAAAATTACTAATATTTTTATTTAGTCTTTTGATGTCAATTATAAGTTATAGTAGATGGGAATTAAAGAATGAAAATACCAGATTGGATGCTAGAATTTATAATATCAACCGTACAAACGACTCTCTATTGCAGATTTCTAGGAATCAGAACAAAGAATGTGAAGAGTTACGTATTAGAGCTATGGAAGAAAGTAATAATTATTGGCGAGAAAAATTTGAAAAAATGGAAGAAAGATACAACACCCAATACAAAGAAATTAGAACTATAAAAACTAATAAATGAAAAGTTTAATAACTGGAACTATATTCTCTGTTTTAGCTGCTACGCTAACTTTTTCTGACATACAGAGTACGCAAAAAATTAAGGAGATAGAAGGAATAAAAGTACATTCTACAGCTGAACTAATAGAGATGACATCACTATACTCAAAAGTAGAGAAAATTAATAAATGTGCTGACTCTATTGATTTAGAAATAAAAAAATATAGAAATAGTGAACAAGATTTTAAATGACACATTAAAAAACAAAGATGGGACTTGGTCTAAACAAAGTCTAACTTTTCTTGTTTCCTTTTTAATGTCAATAATATTAGGAGTGTCTTTAACAGCTTTAAGTTTCTTTTTAAACATTACAATTAATCCTGTTGCGGAGAATGTATTCAACAGTTTTATCATGCTTACAGGAGTTATGAGTGGTACTAATATTTGGAATAAGATTGTGGAATATAGAAAAGAACAGGAATGACAACAGCAGAGACACTAACTAAAAAATATCCGACGCTTTTAAAAAAGTATGGTATAAATACTCCACTAAGATTACAACATTTTTGGACACAATTAGAACACGAATCCAATCTAAAATTAGTTAGAGAAAATATGAATTACTCAACTAAAAGATTAATAGAAGTGTTTAAGTCAAGATTTGATAGAAATAAAGATGGGTGGTTATCACCAGAAGAAAAGAAAAAAGTATTAGAAATTACAGGAAATCCTCAAAAAATTGCAAACTTCTTGTATTCAAACAGAGTAGGTAATGGCAGTGAAGTTTCAGGAGATGGTTGGAAGTACAGGGCAGGAGGGTACATAGGAATAACTTTCAGAGGTAATTATAGAGAATTAAGTAAAGATACGGGAATAGATTTTGAAAACAATCCAGACTTATTATTAGATGAAGCAAGTGCTCTCTTAGCAAGTTTATGGTTTTGGAAAAAAAACGATTTAAATAAATATGCTGACCGAGATAATTTAGATGCAATTAGTGACCTCATAAATATAGGTAAGCTAACAAAAACAATTGGTGATGCAAACGGATATAAACACAGAGCAGAACTATTACTAAAATATAAAAAAATATTTAAAAAATGACAACACAAGAAAAAATAGAAGATTACAATTTTTATAACGAGCTTAAAAAACTTAAAAGTATATTAACTGATTTAAACGCAGGTACTCTAGTACCATCTGAAGATGTATTAGCACTCGGCACAACTACGCCTATAACAGCAGTTCCTGCATCTTTTGCAGACGAAGCAGCAGTTAGAACATACTTAATCTCAGCTATACCAATTGTAGAAACTAGATTAGATAATATTGAAGCAAAATTAGATGAACTTATCACAAAATTAAAAGAAGCTGGAATTATAAAAGCTTAATTATAATGGAAATAGGAAATATAAAAATAAATTTTTCAATAATTCCTACAGGAGAGCCTACTCATATTTGGGTGGGCGATAATTCTAATTGGAGAGGTGCAGAGAATTTACCATCTGTAATTGAAATTACACCTCCAGGAGCCTCAAGTCCTATATCTCACACTTTTCAAAAACACAAACTTAATATATTTCAAAGTGTAAATCTTGCAATGTCATGTCTGTCAGTATGTGAAGAACAAAATTTTGAGCCACTTCCTGACGGAATATGGCAATTTACAGTAAAATCTGGATATGAAGATATTGAAAAAACGAGATATTATTTAAAGACAGATAATATTAGACTTGAATTAGATAAAATTTACACTAAGGTTGGACTGGAGTATGATAAAAACGACAAACAATTCAGAAAAGATATGTCCGATATAGAATTTTTACTAAGAACGGCAGAATCCCACTCAAAACTGGGTAATTTTTATAAAGGGCAAAGGAATTTTCAAGAAGTTAGGTCAATATTAAATAAGTATACTGAGTGTAAAAATTGTATCTAAATGAGTGCACAAAATATTTTATATTTAAATAGAGAGGTTTATTTAGAAAAAGCAGAAAAGAATTTACTTCAAATGTCTGATGCATATTTTTTTGATAAACACTTTAAAATTGGAGAAGGTGTAAATGAAGATAAAATGTCATTCTATTATAAAATGCACAGACTTCTATGTACAGACGATTGTGAAATGATAGAGTTTATTCAAGATAAAATAGAGGGTAAATTAGAAGAATCTTGCGGTATAAAAAGAAAACCAAAACAAACTATTTCAGAAGTTATGAAAATAGCAGAGGAACATTTTGAAGATAAGTGTTGTGAAGTTATAAGCGATTGTGGTTGGAATTTGAAGGAGTGGTAATTGAAAAATAATAAAAATAAATGGCAGAATTAAAAGACATACAATTTTTTGGAGTAACTTCCTTATCTACAGCTCTAGTACCTAACTCAGTATATTTTGTACTAACTCCTAATACTACGAGTTTTAAATTGTATGTAACAGACCTTAATGGCATACCAGTTCCTATAGCAGACAATACTACAACAGGAAGTGTATTATCAGTAACAGGAACAGGTGTAACAGGAACAACAACCAACCCAAAAGTTGATATATCCACATTTGTAAGCTCCCAATTAAATAATCAAGTTTACCTATCTTTAAATGATGGAAAGTTGCAAGTAAATCCTGTAACAAGCCCTAATAACAGTTTGGAAGTAAATTCTACAAATACAGAACTTCAGATACAATTATCGGCAGCAATTCAATCTCAGATAAATTCTGCTTTACAATCAGGAGCTAATATTTCAGAATTGACAAACGATGTTGGATATTTAACAATTGGAGATTTAAACGGGACGGATTTAAGTTACACACCATCTACAACTAGTGGAACAGTTAATAGTAGTACAGGAACAGATGCTGTGATACCTTTAGCAGGAGCTTTAAATGCAGGATTACTATCACCAAATGAAAAATCAGAAATAGCTTCAGCAGTCCAACCTAGTGATTTATCTACAGTTGCAACTACAGGAGAATATTCAGATTTAATTAATATACCTTCAGAATTCCCACCATCGGCGCATACACACCCTATTTCAGAAATAATAAACTTACAATCGGATTTAGACAGTAAAATAAATACAACTGATAAGGGCGTAATTAATGGCGTTGCTAGCTTAGATGGGAATGGTAAAGTCCCTTTATTACAAATGAATGATGCATTATTAGGTAATGTTAAATGGAAAGGACTGTACAATGGAATAATTATTACTTCTTCTCCTGACTCTACTTTAGTAGGAACAGCTTTACCAACACCCAGTATAACTAATGAAGGCTGGTATTTTATATCAGAATCTAATTACACATATTCTGGAAAAGACTATGAAACAGGAGATTGGATTATTAGTAACGGAACTATATGGGATAAAGTAGATAACACAGATTCTGTTTCTAGTGTATTTGGAAGAACAGGCAACATAACAGCACAAAGCGGAGACTATAATACAGGACTTGTAACAGAAACAACTGATAAAAATTACCAGAGTGATTTACAAAAATTGTATAATGATGCAACTAGTTCTATACAAACCCAATTAAATAGTAAAGAAAGTATAACCAACAAAGCAACTGATTTTACAACAGTAAATAATACTCTTTACCCAACAGTTCAGGCTGTGAAATCACAATTAGATTTAAAATCAAATGACTCTAGTGTTATTCATAATAACATGGTTTCGGAAACAAAGCAGGGGAGTTTAACTTCTAATACAGGATTCATCTCAGGCACATTTAGTTCCTTAGCCTCTGTATCTCTTCAATCAAACACAAACACGTCTTTATTTTTAAGACAGGGAGCTAGAACTCCTTTTCAAATTTTCGGAAATTTAGGAAATATTAAGATAAATCCTAACGGTACTGGTAGCGACCTTGTAAACAACGGATACGCACTAGAGGTTGTAGGTACAGTAAGAGCCACAAGTACATTTACCCTGGGCACTTCACCAACTGAAAGTTTAGGGACATACGAATTTTTAACTAGAAACACTGTTTCAGGAGCAGACTTAGGAAAAGTAGAAAAACTATCACTTGCAAATGTTCAATCTATTGTAGTTACATCATCAGCAATCGACATTGCAAAACCTAATATTGCTTTAACAACTTCGCCAATATTAACAGGAACACCCGAAGCACCAACTCCAACAACGCCTAACGGAGTTGCTACTAAAAGTTTTGTAGAATCTTCAATATCTAGTGCGGTAAACTTACAAAGTGCGTATAATTCATCACCTCCAAAAATAACCACAACTACAGCATTAGGAGCTGTGACAATACAGAGGGGTTCTGCATCTGATACAGATAGAGTTTTTCAAATTTACAATGGCAGCGGAGGCGATACAGGTACATATTTTAATGGTTTAGGTCATTTATATTTACCAAATTTAAATGCGTCGAACGTATATACAAATAGAGTACAGTTAAATGACAATTCTTTAATAGCTAACGGTGGAGCGACATCTGGAAATATAATAAAAACTACGTCTACAGGTTGGGAGAGTGGAATAAAGATAGATTACCAAAGTGATTTATCAGCAACATATACCAACAGGAGTTTAGTAGATAAGGCGTATGTTGATTCTAAAAAAAATGAAGCAGGTCAAGTAAAAGTAAACTATACAGGGTTATCAACAATTAATTTTGTTGCCGATACTATAAAAACTTTAGATATTAATGCAGCCACTCCAACTGTAGTAAGTTCTCCAACTACAACTTATCCTAAAAATACACCTAATAATTATGGAGGATTTTTTGCTTCTGGAAGAGGAACTTCGCCAACAGGAAGATTAATTGAAAACCCTATTAATGGTCAAGTACATATATGGAGAGTTCAAATAGGTTATAGTAATAAAGCTTCTGGTTCAAACGGAGCATTAGATGTTATATTAAGTAATCCTATAAGTGGATTTCAATATGTAATGCCTTTTACTCTACCTTCTGGTAGAACTTCGGGGACATTAAATCTAAATGCTATTACAATTGCAGATGGAGCTTCTATACCTAGTCCAAATGGATATATCTTACAAGCAGTAACATCATTTACAGATGCGAACTTAACTTTAGAGATTTTATCTATTACAAGAATATCTCAAGCAGTAGAAATAATATAACTATGAAAAAAATAAAACAAACTTGCGGGAGTATAACTTTCTCTAAATGTACAAAATATGAGGGAACTCTATCGGAACACTCTTCGTTATCAGAGGATGATTGTTTGGACGTGGAAGAAGTGATAGAAGATTTATATTCTATAATCGACGGGATAAAAGAAGAAATAAACTTAGAAAATTTAGAAAACACTTGTATTACATTTACAGAACCAAAAACAGTAAGTTCAGTAATAGAGCAAATGTACAATAAGATTTGTGAAATGCAAAACACACTAAGTGAACAAGCGGACTTAATAGAGACACTTCAAGAACAAGTAGAAAATTTACAAGAACAAAACTGTCCAGAATGAATTCAAAGAATTGCACAAAAGGTACAAGTATAGCTCAGATTCCTAATGAATGCGATGGCAGTTACATTAGTACTAATTGCATCCAAACTCCAAACGCAATAAGTTATTTAGAACTCCCCGCAGCAGCAACCCAAACTGAAATAAATTCTGCCATAGTTACAGCGTTAATGTTTAAAGACCAGCAAATTTCAGAGATTCCCATACCAAATGGAAGTGAGACAATTGTCAATGCGGGTGAAAATGTAATAGTTACAGGAGTCGGTACAGAAGAAGAACCATATATTATTAATTCGATACTTCTACCTGTATCTTCCAGTATATCAGGTATAGTTGATAATACACCTTTACAAGAATTAGGAGGAGTTGATAAATTAATTAATGATGTTAGAGTAGGTAAAGGAAATAACAATATTACAGATAATACTGCTATAGGAGATTCTGCCCTTGAAGTAAATACCACAGGAACTAGTAATTCAGGATTAGGAAAATTTGTATTAAAGTTAAATACAATAGGAAGTTATAATTCAGCCTTTGGTTCTGAATCTTTAGCATCTAACACAACAGGTTCTAGTAATTCAGCGTTTGGAGGAAATTCACTGAATAAAAACACGACAGGTTCTAATAATGTAGCCGTAGGAGAATCTGTATTAGCTTCTTCAACGACAGGTACTGATAATACAGTTATTGGAACAGGCGCATCTTATTTTTCAACAACAGCTAGTAGAAATACAGCACTAGGTTTTGCGGCAATGCAGCAAAATACAACAGGTGGTAGCAACATCGCATTAGGATTTCAAGCGGGAGGTAATTTAAGCACTGGAACAGGCAATATTTTATTAGGAACACAAAGTGCATTTAATACAGGAATCACAACAGGTTCTAATAATACATTAATAGTACCAAATACTAGACTAAATACAGGAATCACAACAGGTTCAGGAAATACAGTGATAGGAGGAGTAATAGGATTAAATACAGCCCTCTCTAACAATGTAATCTTAGCAGATGGTGTAGGTGGAATTGTTTTTAGAAGTCTAGATACTGGGTTAACAACGATACCTAAACAAACAAATTCTCTAATTACTTCGGATTCTACTGGAAAAGCTATTATAACAAAAGAATATTTACCAACTATAAGTAAAAATTATAATAATGATGTAGATGCTGCTACAGGAGGGATATTAATTGGACAAATGTACCATACAAACGGAACGGTAAAAATAAGAATTACGTAATGGATATAAAAAATTGTTATACAGGAACAGCAATAGAGCAAGTAGAAGAAGGATGTGGAAATAATTATATTTCTACAGACTGTATCCAAACTCCAAATGCTATTACATATCTCGACATAAGTGCGGGCTCAACCCAAACTGAAATAAATGCAGCTATAACTTCATCTCTTATCTTTAAAGACCAACAAATCAGTGAAATTTCCGCAACAAAAATAGAAGCAGGAGAAAATGTTGAAATCAATGGAATAGGTACAGAAGAACAACCTTACGTGATTAATTCTTTAGGAGGTTCTCAGGATTTACAGGGTGTTATTGATAAAGGGGGGATGGCTATAATAGATGGAACTACATCTCAAGGTGGATTAATAGCTAGTAAGGATAATAATGGAGAACCTATTTTAGCTATGGCAGTAGTATCGGAAGAATTTAGTCACACAATAAAACTGAATGTGTCACAAGGTTTAGTTTTTGAAAAACTAGATATAAGCAGTGGTAACCTTACCAATGTTCTAATAAAAGACCCTATAGCCAATACAAATTTATTTTTTCCAGCTAAACAAGAAGGAGAGGATTATACCTTAGCTACAACCTCTGACTTCAAAACAATTAATGGTGAGTCTATTGTTGGTACAGGGGATATAGTAGTTGGGGGAAGTACTCAAGGTCTAGATAGTGTATTAGGGGTAAATAATACTTCTGTTAATAAAGTAATGAATTTATTGTCTGGAGACTCTACACAAGTATTACAAACAACTCCAACTAGATTAGTTATAAATCAGTTAGACCAAAATATTTCTGCGGGAATTAATAATTTAGGGGGAATTGTAACAATATTTGGCAATAGTTCTGGAGCGGTGAATGAGTTTATAATGACAGATAGGGTAGCTACAGGAATAGCTGTGTATAACTTAAACCCTACAAAATTAGCAGGAAGTTACACTTTAGCAACAACAGACCAACTAAGACCTTATACAGTATATTCAGCAACCTTAAATCAAACAGACACAGATAATCCAATAGTTAATACTTTAGAAAATTCTATTGGAAATATTGTTTGGACTAGAATTACTACAGGCATGTATTGGGGGACATTAGTAGGAGCTTTTCCCGTAGATAAAACTCATTTATCAATAACACCATCTAGTCCAACTGGCAGTTATTCAATATTCAGAAATAGTGACGATATAATTGTTGTAAAAACTCAGGATAACGGTACTGTACCATTTACAGATTCAGATGATAAACTATTTAACAATTCTATAAGAATAGAAGTATATAATTAAAAATAAAATATGTGTAATTGTAAAAATAAATGTAAAGGAACTTGTAAGACAGTCAGTTGTGCTTGCCCTATCTTAATCAAGTCAGAATGTGTAGAAAATTTTACTGAGGATTTACCTTGCTCTAATATTCCAAAAGGGCAGAGTTTGAACGAGGTATTAAAACAGCTTGATGCTTACATATGTGATAGGTTTGAGTCAACAACTAACTTCTTCAACTTAATTAATGTCGGAACAGGTTCTCAAATATATAAAGGTGTATCAAATCTCGGCAAAAAAGAGTTAAGAACTTTAGTTGGAAGTGGATTAATAAATATAACACAAGGGACAGACACTGTAACAATTCTAGTAAACGAAACAGCTTTAGATACATTCATAGAAGCTAATCAAAAAACTTACTCTACTTTAAATACAGGAACAGGAGCAGAGGTGTATAAAAATTCTACAGTTGTAGGAGACAACACTCAATTTAACTTAAGAAAAATAAAATCTACAGATGGTTCAGTTACAATAACACAAGGAGTAGATGATATAAATCTAAGTGTGCCAGAAGCTATAATTCCCGATGGGAGCGAAACTAAAATTATAGCAGGATTGAATGGAGTGGTTACAGGAACGGGAACTATTTTAAATCCCTATGTAGTATCCTCTGATGGAGGAGAAACAAAGATAACAGCAGGAAGTAATACAAGTGTTACAGGTAATGGAACAACAGCAACTCCTTATACAATAAACTCAGTTAACACAACTTACTCAGCAGGAACGGCAATGTCCTTGGTAGGGACAACATTCAACAACACTGCGCCAGACCAAACGGTAACACTTACACAAGGAGGAGCTACTACTATTTCAGGAACATATCCAAATTTCACTATATCGTCGGTTAACACAATAGCTGATGGTAGCGAAACAAAGATTACAGCAGGTTCTGGAACAACTATAACAGGTTCTGGAACAATAGCCTCTCCCTATATAGTAAGTAATTCTATCACAGCAGATACTCTGATTTTAAGAGGATTGATAACACAAAATAGTTCAAGTAACCCAACATTCGCAACATCTAAAAATACTACAGGGGGGGTAATTTCTAGTTTTACCAGATTAAGCGCAGGAGTTTATAATATGAACACTAGTTTTACAATCCCAGTTAACGCTAACTTTAAAATTACCCCCACTGTTGAAAATAAAAGTATTTATATCATTAGATTAAATGCTAATGCATTACAATTTAAAACAAGGTCTACAAATGGAAATTTAGTTGAAGATGATGGAATGCTTAGTAGTCCTTTTGAGTTAATAATAGATTTATAAATAGGTTTAGTGGTTTTTCCTATTATTTTTGGTGAAGAAGGGAGCAGAAATGTTCCCTTTTTAATTACACAGAAAATAACCAATTTTATAATATAGTTAATATTAAGTATTTTTGTAAAATGAAAAATTTAGAAATAGTATCAAGAGTAGTAAACAGTTTGCGAAATTTAACAGCAGATGGACATATATCTAGGAGATATGTTTTAAATGTGTTAAGAGGGATATCTAAAAACCTCATAGCACAAAAATTAATGGATAGAACTATAGATTCAGATACTAATTTAACTTCATTAATAACTTGTTTTGAGTTAAAAAAAATAGATTCAGTTAACTGTTCTATAATTGATTTCAGACTATGTAAGACTTTAATGAAAAGTAAAAAGAAACTTCCTGAATTAATTTATAGTAGATTAGGGTCTTCCATTAAAGAGGTTACGAGTGTGGATGATGAATTCAGATTAATAGTAACATCTTTAGAAAAATATCGCCGCACA
>Ga0247817_10000051_pt1 | contig 143773 bp, 134 predicted proteins | sample UWRJL212509R1_FD_178010 | JGI IMG/M metagenome (GOLD analysis project Ga0247817, IMG submission 178010) | Plant litter microbial communities from Arlington Agricultural Research Station in Wisconsin, United States - UWRJ-L212-509R-1 | ecosystem: Environmental > Terrestrial > Plant litter >... | reverse complement strand
GAAAAGGCACCCAAAGTGAGAAAATTATAGCAAAATACAAACTCATTCACCTTTCGACCGGCGACTTGCTTCGTTCAGAAATTCAGGGAGGTACCGAATTAGGACTTAGGGCAAAAACCTTAATGGATCAGGGACTGCTGGTTCCTGATGAAGTGGTGATCGGTATGATCGAAAACAAATTAAAGGAACACAAAGGCGCTCCGGGATTTATTTTTGATGGTTTCCCAAGAACAGTGGCACAATCCGAAGCTTTGGATGCACTTTTGACAAGTTACAACGAAAGTATTTCCGTGATGGTTGCACTCGTTGTGGACGACAATGAATTGCTGGCCCGTTTGTTGAACCGTGGAAAAACTTCCGGCCGTCCCGACGACCAGAATGAAGAGCTTATCAGCAAACGCATTCAGGAATACAACAGCAAAACAAAACCTGTGGCGGATTATTATCAGGCGCAGGGGAAATATATAGCGATCAATGGTATCGGAGAAATCGAGACGATTTTCGAAGGAATTACCGAAGCGATCCAACAAGCATAGTACCAGTTGTAAAGAGGTGTGGATAAAGAGGTTTTCAAGCCTGATTTCTGCACCTTTTTGCTGTAAAACACGAACGTAAATTACACTTCTCATTTCATTTAGCACAAAACGGTAGCAGGGTATGGCATCTTCCAACTTTATAGATTACGTAAAAATAAATGTTCGTTCCGGAGCCGGTGGCGCGGGAGCATTACATTTTCGGCGTGAAAAACACGTCGAAAAAGGTGGGCCCGATGGTGGCGACGGCGGGCGTGGAGGCCACGTTATCCTGAAAGGAACTACGCAGGTCTGGACACTTTTACATTTAAAATATACCAAACACATCCGTGCTTTTGATGGCAAGGGAGGTGAAGGCGGAAGAAGAAAAGGTGCTGACGGAAAGGATATTATCCTGGAAGTTCCATTAGGAACAATTGCAAGAGATGTAGAAACGGGTGAACAGCTTCTTGAAATTACAGAAGATGGACAGGAAGTGATACTGATGAAAGGCGGCAGAGGCGGAATGGGAAATGATCATTTCAAATCATCCACAAACCAGACACCGCAGCATGCGCAAACCGGTGATCCATCGGTTGAGTCCTGGATTATTCTGGAACTTAAAGTCTTGGCAGATGTAGGTCTGGTTGGTTTTCCCAACGCCGGAAAATCCACTTTGCTATCCGTTGTCTCAGCAGCACGCCCGGAAATTGCTGATTATCCTTTTACCACACTGGTTCCTAACCTTGGCGTTGTTGCTTACCGGAATTACAAGTCCTTTGTTATGGCCGATATTCCCGGGATTATCGAGGGGGCGTCGCAGGGAAAAGGACTTGGGCTTCGTTTTCTCCGTCATATCGAAAGAAATTCAATTCTTCTTTTCATGGTTCCTGCTGACAGTGAAGACATTGAAGCTGAATATAATACTCTGGTCAACGAACTTCTGTTATATAACCCGTCTCTTTTGGACAAGCATCGTCTTCTTGCTATTTCAAAAATGGATATGTTGTCGGAAGAAGAACGTGCTGACCTTGCAAAGAAGTTACCAAAAGGCATTTCTACTACTTTTATTTCTTCCTTAACACAAGAAGGGATCGATCAGCTGAAAGACAATATCTGGAATCTTTTGCATGAAGCAAATCCGGTAGCATAGTTTAAAAAAAATTCCCATTAGATAAATTTGGTTGCAGTTATTTTTTAATGGCAACCATTTGCTGCTTCTTTGTGTCAAAGAAGTAAATTCTCAACCGAGTTCATTTCATGAAAAATAGTTTATTCTCCTTCATCTGCACCACACTGTTAACATGCCTTGCATTAACTTCTTCTTTTGCACAAATCGATATTAGTTATCCTTCCAACCGAGCTGTTTTCCAACGTGATAAAAATAATAATGCCACCATTTACATTGCAGGGACCTACTCGAAAATTATCGATCGCGTAGAAGCCAGGTTAAATGCCGTGAACGGTGGTTCTTCAACAAACTGGAAAACGATACAATCAAATTTGCAAGGAGGATTATTTTCCGGCAGTATTGATGCAACGGGTGGCTGGTATGAGCTTCAGGTCCGGGGCTGGAATGGAGATCAGCTGGTCGGTTCTGCGCAGGTGTCAAAAGTTGGTATCGGAGAAGTATTTCTGATCAGTGGCCAGTCCAACGCTCAGGGATATAAAAATTACGGCGGTCCGGGTGCTGGTGACGACAGAGTAAACTGTATCAATTTTTACAACAACAATCAGCCCAACAGCGACTTACCTTATCCGGAATTTTCTCATCTGGATTCTGACTCTTACATTGCTCCCCGCGGAAACTCCGCCTGGTCATGGGGAAAACTGGGAGATATCCTTGCGGGCCGTCTGGGTGTTCCCATTTTGTTTTACAACATCGGATGGTATGGCTCTGCGGCAAAAAACTGGCGGGAAAGTATCAATGGAACTGCACATTCGGTTTACAATGGCGAAGCTTTTTATCCAAGCGGAGCTCCTTACAGCAATCTTCGTTCTGTTTTACAAAGATATGTTCCGGTTACGGGCATAAGAGGTATTCTATGGCTGCAAGGTGAAGCTGAAATTGTGGATCAGAACAGCTCAACGAGCTCTTATGTAAGTGATCTGACAACTGTTATCCAGACTTCCCGAAATGAATCCGGGAAAAATATTTCCTGGATGGTAAGTCAGACCTCATATAGCAATGACACGGGCGTCAATCCAAAGGTAACCGCAGCTCAGAGGCAGGTAGTTGCTTCAGTTTCCAATGTTTTTTCCGGCCCAAATACCGACCTGGTTCAGATACCACGTGTCGACGGTGTACATTTTCAGAATGAAGGACTCACCCAACTTGCAGAAGCATGGAACACACAGCTTAATGACGACTTTTTCTCACGGTCTGAACCTTATAAAGCTGTAAGTCCGCTTAAAATATCTGCTTCATGCGCCGGAAATAATAATCTTAATTTATCTTCCAATGCGGATGGTTATAATTCTTTCCAGTGGAATAATGGGCAGTCAGGTAGTAATATACAGGTAGGAAATGGTAACTTCCGCGCCCAGGCCAGGGATGACAAGGGAAATATTATTTATTCTCCTGAAATTAGAATCAATAATACAATACAATTCGGTCAGCCGATATTGACATTACAGGGGAGCAATCCGGTTTGTAAAGGGAACACTGCCGTTTTGATTTCCAATACTTCTGAAAATATCAAATGGAACACCGGACAGACGAATGACCGCATTACCATTACCACGGGAGGAGAATATTCAGTCACAACCAAAAGTATTTACGGCTGTGAAACAAGTTCGGAAAAAATAGCAATAACGGTGCTGACCTCTCCACTGCCCGACAAACCAGCCATTGAAGTTGCCGGCGCGCTTACGTTTTGCGATGGTGGAACTGTAAACCTGAAATCGACCTCTGCTGTGAAAAGCGTATGGTCAAATGGCTCAAATGATGCGACCGTTTCCATAAAAACCTCTGGCGAATACCGGGTAAAAGCAATGGACAATTTTGGATGTTTCTCACCAGACTCCGATCCTGTAACAGTAAAGGTAAATCCATTGCCCGCCAAGCCATCTGTGGCGTTCAGCCGCTCTCCTATCTTTTGTGAAGGAGAAAATCTTGTGTTAACGTCCAATTACGACAACGGAAATATCTGGAGTAACAGCGCTACTTCCAAAGCCATTACAATCACAACCACAGGAACTTTCAGCCTTAAACAACGGGATTCCAATGGCTGCGAATCCACCTCCGATCCGATCACCACAAAGGTGAACTCCCTGCCGCCGACACCGGCGATCAGCTCACTCAGGCCAACCACGTTCTGCGACCGGGATTATACTGTTCTGCAAAGCAGCGAAACTTATGCGTACCAATGGAGTAATGGTGGAACAAACCGCAATGTGGAAATAAGAAATTCCGGCGATTATTATGTTTCGGCCAAAGATGCAAACGGGTGCTTGTCCATTCCGACCCCAAGCATTAAGGTGACTGTAAACCCCCTTCCCCGTAAACCTGACATTACAGCGAGCGGGCCTGCCACTTTTTGTGCCGATGCCAGTATTGATCTTCAGTCAAATGATGCAGCCAAATATGCTTGGAGCAATGGTGCTGAAACAAAAACCGTCAGAATTAATACCTCGGGTGACTATTTCGTAAAAACAATCAACGAGTTCAATTGCTATTCAGATCCGTCAAATTCTGTCAGGATCAATGTTCTGGCACTTCCTCCTTCTCCTTTGGTTGAGGCTCTGGGCCCCGTTTCATTCTGCGACGGCGATCAGGTTCAACTCAGAGCTTCGAACGGAAGTTTATTCTTCTGGAACACAGGCGAGCAAGATCCTCTGCTTACAGTAAGTAATTCAGGTGGTTATAAAGCACGCGTTCGGGATGGACAAGGATGTTATTCTCCTTATTCAAAGGAAATAATTGTTGATGTAAAACCGCTTCCTTCCCAGCCAACTATCCGCCAAACCGGAACATTTACACTGTTCGCAGAAAATAATATTAATGACGGAAACCATGTGTGGCAGTTTAACGGGACTAATCTGACTGAAAATAGTGCAACTTTAAAAGCCGTCAAAACCGGAAAGTATGTGGTTAACAATACGGTTATTTACAGCCCTACACTTACCTGCTTTTCTGACTTCTCGGAGCCCTTCACATTTACGCTGGATATGACAGGTGGAGAGCTTAGCGTATATCCCAATCCAAGCAGCGACGGAGCTTTTTCGGTTGAAACAATCACAGATCTTAAAAACGCCACCATACAGATTTTTGATCTGAACGGCAGACTTATGCGTACATATTCGTCAAGAAACTTTGACGAACGCCAGTTTATCAACTTATCTTTACTATCTAACGGAATGTATTTGTTATCCGTGCAAGCCGGAGACTTTAAGAAGACAAAAAAAATAATTATTGCTCAGTAAAATTGACCAGTTAGTGCTAATGCCATGTACCTAGTAACGTTATCCAAAAACTTTAATATTGATTTATGGAAGGTTTTTTACGTACAAACCGATATATCACCATCGGATACTTTGCAATTTGGTTTTTCATTGGAATTTTTATCGTCAAAGACTACGGAGTCACCTGGGATGAGCCCATTATGCGGCTTTTAGGTTTAGTTGGTTTAAAATATGTCAATGGCGTATTTGGCAATCCCTTCACCATTCCCATCAGCAATCAGATAGAAGACTTCAGTACCTTCATTAATCATGAATATGGAAGTTTGTTTGAAATAATTCTGGCAGGGGCTGAGTTCGCTTTCATCAAGCCCTTTATTTACGAACACCTTCAGATGGACGGAGATACGTATTATCTCCGTCATCTTATCACCTGGCTTGTCTTTTGGTTATCCAGCATTTTTTTTTACAAACTGGTTCGTCTCCGAATAAAAAGTACGTTTATATGTCTGCTCGGGACATCCATTTTTATCGTATCTCCCCGCATATTTGCAGATTCTTTTTACAACTCCAAGGATATTATATTTCTGGCATTTTATGTCATAAACACCTACACGCTGGCCCGGCTTTTTTCCGATTTTACATACAAAAATGCCCTGCTTCATGGTTTGTCAACAGGTTTGCTGATTTCCATTCGCCTGATGGGGATTATTTCCGTTGCACTTTCACTGACTTTTATCGCGGCGTATATTATTTTTTCGGTCAGGAAAAACGACTACAAAAAGAGCCTTTTCGTAATCGGAACATATCTTTTAGCTTCGGCTGTATTTATTTATCTCCTTTGGCCATTTTTGTGGGAAAGCCCTTTCTCAAGATTTTTCGAAGCATTAAGATTGATGGCAAGATTTGTGCGCCAAGACAGCCCTATGCTTTACCGTGGAGAATTTATCAACAGAGATCAAATCCCCTGGCACTATATTCCGGTCTGGCTGTTAATAACGATCCCCCCCTTTTATATGCTTCTCGGCGGCACAGGTGGTATCGTGGTCATCTATAACGTTGTAAAAAAGGCTATTCATAAAAATTGGGAATCTATACATTTCATCGATTTGTATACCATTGCATCGCTCATTTTCCCGATTGCTTCCATTATTTTCCTGCATTCCATCATTTATGACGGCTGGCGGCATTTATTTTATCTCTATGTATTTATCGCTTACCTCGCCACGCTGGGAGGATATTTTATACTAAAAGCAATTCCGTTAAAATACGTTTTGTACGGCAAGCTGGGCTGGGCGGCCGTAATTCTGTTTTACATTGGTATACTTATCAAAATGCACCCGCAGCAGCAGGTTTATTTTACCATGTTCAATAAGTTTCCCCAAACCGCTTACGAGCTCGATTACTGGGGACAATCTTATAAACAATCTCTTGAATGGCTTTGTAAAAACTCGGATAAGGACTCCATAAAAATCGCGTACATACGGATTGGCAACCAACCCATGACAATGAATAAGCTGGTTCTTCCCCCGCAAGACCGGAAGCGGATCATCTTTACTCCTTCTCTGAAAGAAAGTGATTATTACATCACCAACTATAAGTTTGGAGACCATGACCTTTTAAAGGACGTACCGATTGATATAACGGATAGCCTCGATAAAGAAATTTACACAATAGCTCCGCTCGGATATAAAATAAATTCAATTTTCACCGTTAAGAAGCAATAGATCTGCTTTAAATCAACCGTACTATTTTCATTAAAAAAAAGATGATTTTGAAGAATTACCTCAAAATCAGAACAAATCTTTAAATTTGACAGAATTTCCTGAAATACTCAGGTCATATTTACTTATTATGTGGGTTACACAAGAATATTCTTTAATTCTATTATAATGCTTGGTAAAATTTTTACATCTGGTTTTCTGAGAATCTGGTTATTTTTAATTTTAATTCCTTTTGGCCTGAGAGCCCAAATAAAAATTACGTCTCCGATCGAAAGATCCGTTTACCAGCGTAGTGCAAACAGCCAGGCGACGATTTCGATAACAGGAAATTATACATCGCCAATCGATAAAGTTGAAATTCGGGCTATTCCTGTTCAGGCGGGACAAGGTTTACCAACCCCCTGGGAAGTTTTACAAACCAATCCAACCGGCGGCGTTTTCAGCGGTAGTCTTTTGCTTTCGCAAGGCTGGTATAGCCTGGAAGCGAGAGGGTCGCTGGCCGGCGAACTTGTCGGGCAACCCTACATTGTTTCACGTATGGGTGTTGGAGAAGTTTTTATGATATCCGGGCAGTCCAATGCACAAGGGATCGACTACACATTCAATTCCAAGCCGGTAGCCGCAGATGACAGGGTAAGTTTTCTGAATATCAGCAATGTGGTAAACTCCCTTGCCGATCCTAATTATCCTGTTTTTGAACAACTAAATAGTCCGACAAATGACATAGGACCCAGAGGTAAAACGCCTTGGTGCTGGGGTATATTGGGCGATTTATTAGCTCAAAAACTGAATGTACCCGTTCTTTTTATCAATACTGCATGGGAAGGTACGTCTATTAAATACTGGCGCTCAAGTGCCGAGGGCAAACCTACTAAAAACAGGTATGGCTTCACCTATCCCGATCAAATGCCATATGCCAACCTTCGCATTTTTATGCAGAATACGGCGAAGGAATTTGGTGTCCGTGCGATACTCTGGATGCAGGGAGAGACAGATACTTATCCTGAGGCTACCAGTTATGATGAATATAAAAGCAGCTTGCAGTTTTTACTGGATAAGCTGGGGTCAGATATCAATGCCCGGGTAACGTGGGTTATAGCGCGGACATCCAGAATCAGTAATGATAATGGCCAATCGATTACAAGCCCTGCTGTGATCGGTGCTCAGAATGCAGTCATTGAAGGACTTTTCAGTTCGGCTTATCCCGGCCCTGAAACAGATGCCTTGTTTCCGGCAAGAGCTGACGGAACTCACTTTGCAGGTAACAACGGGGTGTCAGGGCTTTTTCTTCTTGCCAATGCATGGAATACCACACTGAGTACAAATTTTTTCAGAGATGTAACACCGCTTCTACCGGCAACTGTACCTAAAATTACGAGCGTTTGCGCACCTAATAATACATCCATTACTTTGACATTGCCAGAAGGTTACGCATCGTACACCTGGTCGCCAAGTGGCCTAACAGGCAGGACTCTTACCGTAACAGGACCGGGAGAATACTATGCGAGAGTGAAAGATGCATCAGGTAATACCGTTAACAGCCAGAAGCTGATTGTCACTTCTTCCATCAAACCTGCGACACCGACCATTGTTCAATCCGGCTCACAACAGGCTTGTGCAGATTCTGCATTTACATTTTCTCTTACATCCAGCAACGACGCGTATAGCTGGTTCAAACAAAATACAGCTAATGTCATCGCCACGGGTGCTACTTTTCCTACAAAAGAAGCCGGAAGTTATCAGGTGAAAAGTCAGAATGTTTTCGGCTGCGTTTCTGATAATTCTGCGCCTGCTTCCCTGATTTTCCGTCCGCAGGTACCACCGGCAATCGTTGAAAAATCAGGTCCGTTTACCATCATGGCCACCATTTCGCAGACCGGTTTAAACGAACAGTACGACTGGAAAAGAGATGAGAAAATATTGACAAACCATACCGCTATTGTCAAAACGGATACGTCAGGATTATACTCTGCGCGCACAAAAGTATCCTATACTTTGGGGAACAACTTATTGACTTGTTACTCCCCATATTCAACGCCTCAACAGGTTATAACTGATGAAAAAAATGACGTCGTGATCTTCCCTAATCCGGGTGCCGCAGATGCCATTTACGTTGAGTCGCGCGATAACATGAGAAACGCAGAAATTACTGTTTATGATATCTTTGGAAGGATTGTAGTGACGCAAACTCAGGATTTAACCAGTCGGGTTCAAATACGCGTTCAAAATCTTACAACCGGCAAATATATCGTAAGAATCAAAAGTGCCGAGGTTGATCTCGTGAAACAAATTATGGTAAGATAACAATTCTTTCTTTAAAATTTACTAAATAAGCTCCGGGTCACCGGAGCTTATTTAGTATGATACTAATTAGATAAAAGATGAAGTAAAGAATTTGATTGATAAATTTGCAAAGGCTAATTTTGACAGTAATAAAGTTTTCCAAGGTGCGTAATCCTGCGGATTTCTGATAGCATGACCAAATTGAAATTAACAGTCAATGAATAATAACTATCTTCCTTCCGACTATTTACCAATTATTGTTCAGTTCATTCTTGCGGCCGGATTTATCGGCGGAACGATGATTGTGACCCACCTGATTGGCCCAAGTCGCAAAAGTAAGCTCAAGGATGATCCTTTTGAGTGCGGGATTGAGTCCGTTGGTGATGCAAGAACACCTATTTCAGTAAAATATTTCTTAGTTGCGATACTCTTCGTCCTTTTCGATGTAGAAGTAATATTTATGTATCCCTGGGCAGTCAACTTCAAACAGTTGGGAATGTTCGGGTTTGTAGAAATGTTATTGTTTATGGCTTTACTTCTTTCCGGATTTTACTACATTATCCGCAAAGGCGTATTGAATTGGGAAGATTAGTAAACAAAATTATTGTAATCCGATAGATTATGAAAGCAGTAACGATAGCAGAAGCACCACAAGGGCATAGCGGATCTGGTTTTTTTGCCACTTCATTTGATGAGGCGATCGGACTGGCACGCAGTTACTCACTGTGGCCATTACCATTTGCAACTTCTTGCTGTGGTATTGAATTTATGGCTACCATGGGTGCTCATTACGATATATCAAGATTTGGATCTGAACGTCCAAGTTTTTCTCCACGCCAGGCCGACTTGCTGATGGTGATGGGTACAATTGCAAAGAAAATGGCACCGGTTGTGAAGCAGGTGTATTTACAAATGGCTGAACCCCGCTGGGTTTTAGCTGTTGGTGCCTGTGCTTCAAGCGGTGGAATTTTTGATACATACAGCGTTTTGCAGGGAATTGACCGTATCATTCCTGTTGATATTTATGTACCGGGCTGCCCACCGCGTCCTGAACAAATTATTGACGGACTGATGGGAATCCAGAAACTGGCACAGAACGAAAAGCTTCGTCGCAGAAATACCGACGAATATCAGGAACTTTTAGCATCCTATAATATTCAATAATTACCCTATGCTAAGCAATCAGGAAGTAGCCGAAGAGCTATTAGGGAAATTTGGTGATCAGGTGTACGACTTTGAAGAGCCGTACGGATTACTGACACTCTCTGCAACCCGTGAGGAAATTATTCCGATCCTTGAATATCTAAATCAGCATAAAACGTACCAGATTAATTTCCTTACGGATTTAACAGGTGTTCATTATCCTGATAACGCAGGCAGGGAATTTGCAGTTGTTTATCACCTGCATAGCTTTATCCATAATTTCAGGATTCGTATTAAAGTGTTTATCGCCGAAGCAGATATACACATTCCTACCGCAACAGTGCTTTACGCAAGCGCAAACTGGATGGAGCGTGAAACCTATGACTTCTTCGGAATTCTCTTTGACGGACATCCTAATTTGGTTCGTATTCTTAATATCGAGGAAATGGATTATTTCCCGATGCGTAAAGAATACGCCTTGGAAGATGCTACACGCGAAGACAAAATTGATGCCCTTTTTGGTCGATGACCCTTTATGGAATAGAGTAAGCTATGGCAGATATAGAATTATTACCTCATAACGTTCCATCCAAGTCGGATTTACCCGAACTTGTAGAAGAACTTACCACCCTCAACCTTGGTCCTACCCACCCGGCAACACACGGTATTTTTCAGAATATCCTGCAAATGGATGGAGAAAAAATCGTTTCCGGTGAACAGACCATAGGTTATATACACAGGGCTTTCGAAAAAATTGCTGAAAGACGCCCATTTTACCAGATCACGACGCTTACTGACCGAATGAACTATTGTTCTTCCCCGATCAATAACTTCGGCTGGCATATGACGATGGAGAAATTCCTGCAGATCGAGGTTCCAAAGCGTGCACAATATATTCGTGTGATCATGATGGAACTTGCCCGGATTTCGGATCACCTGATCTGTAACAGTATTTTGGGTGTGGATACAGGTGCTTTTTCAGGGTTTCTTTACGTGATGCAAAAACGTGAAGATATCTATGAGATTTATGAAGAAGTCTGCGGTGCCCGTCTGACGACCAATATGGGCCGTATTGGCGGTATGGAGAGAGACCTTTCCAGCACTGCTCTGCGTAAAATCCGTGAGTTCATCAAAACATTCCCACCTGTTCTTCAGGAATTTGATAAACTGATGAGCCGTAACCGTATTTTCATGGACCGGACCATTAATGTGGGTCCGATCTCACTTGAACGTGCACTTTCTTACGGTTTTACAGGTCCCAATTTACGTGCTGCCGGTCTGGATTATGATGTGCGTGTAATGAACCCATATTCTTCTTACGAAGATTTTGATTTCAGCATTCCAATCGGACAAAGCGGCGATACTTTTGATCGCTACAACGTACGTATGGAAGAAATGTGGCAGAGTCTTAAAATTGTCGAACAGGCATTGGAGAATCTTCCGGAAGGACCGTATTATGCCGACACTCCCGAATATTACCTTCCTCCGAAAAAAGAGGTTTACAGTAATATGGAAGCACTTATTTACCATTTCAAAATTGTGATGGGTGAAATAGATGCTCCGATTGGTGAAGTTTATCACGCGGTTGAAGGTGGAAACGGCGAACTGGGTTTTTACCTGATCAGTGATGGCGGAAGAGCTCCTTATCGTTTACATTTCCGTCGCCCAAGTTTTATATATTATCAAGCCTATCCTGAAATGTGCAAAGGAAGCACGCTTTCTGATGCTATTCTTACGATGAGTAGCCTCAACGTAATTGCAGGAGAACTGGACGCATAAAATCAGATTGATTTTTGATTTTTCAAAAGATCGCATTAAAGAAATGACAGAAACACCAAATCCCGTTGCATTTACTCCGGAACGACTTGCGAAAGTAAAAGAGATTATTGCGCGTTATCCGGAAGGCCGTCAGAAATCGGCTTTGCTTCCTGTTTTGCACGTTGCCCAGGAACAATGGGGATGGGTTAGCAGTGAAGTGATGGACCATGTTGCTGAATTATTAAGCATCGAGCCCGTGGAGGTTTATGAGGTTGCTACATTTTATACCATGTATCATCTCGACCCGGTTGGAAAACATGTGATAGAATATTGCCGTACAGGCCCTTGCTGCCTGATGGGTGGTGAAGAAATATATGATTATTTAAAACAAAAACTTGGTATCCAGGCCGGGCAAACTACATCGGATGGTCTTTTCACGATCAAAGAGGTGGAATGTCTCGCAGCATGTGGCTGGGGACCTGTCTTCCAGATCCGCGAAAAGTTCTATATGAACCTGACCTGTGAACGTGTTGACGAAATAATCGAAGAGTTAAGCAAATAGGCCTTTTATAAGCTGAAAATAGTATCCTGAAAATGGCTAAAAAAATATTAACGGAACATATTAACGTCCCAGGTATTGAAACCTTTGAGGTTTACCGTAAACAGGGAGGTTATACCGCTGTTGAAAAAGCAATAAAAACCATGACTCCCGAGGAAGTTGTGGAAGAAGCGAAGAAATCCGGAATACGCGGAAGAGGCGGTGCAGGTTTTCCTATGGGAATGAAATGGGGCTTTTTGGCAAAGCCCGAAGGTGTTCCCCGTTATTTGGTGTGTAATGCGGATGAATCAGAGCCTGGTACTTTCAAAGATCACCATCTGATGAAGTGCATTCCTCATTTGCTTATTGAAGGAATGATTGTTTCAAGCTTTGCTTTGGGCGCGAACAAATCTTTTATCTATGTACGCGGCGAGCTTATGTACGTGATCCGTATTCTGGAAAAAGCCATCGAAGAAGCAAAGGCAAACGGATTTCTTGGTAAAAATATATTAGGTACCGGCTACGATCTTGAACTGGTAGTACAGCCTGGCGGTGGTGCATACATTTGCGGCGAAGAAACAGCTCTACTTGAATCTTTAGAAGGTAAGAGAGGAAATCCTCGTAATAAACCGCCATTTCCTGCGGTAAAAGGACTTTATCAAAGCCCAACGGTTGTTAATAATGTGGAATCCATAGCTAATATGCCATGGGTTATCAACAACGGTGGCGATGCTTATGCAGCCATTGGCATTGGACGCAGTACCGGAACAAAATTAATTTCTGCATCGGGACATATTCAAAAACCAGGCGTTTACGAAATTGAATTGGGTGTCAGCGTAGATGAATTCCTTAACTCCGACGAATATTGTGGTGGTATCCGAAAAGGACATCACTTGAAAGCATTGGTTGCGGGAGGTTCGTCAGTTCCTATCTTACCAGCACATTTAATTACAAAAACAGCTGCCGGAGAAGATCGTCTCATGAGTTATGAATCACTGTCGGATGGTGGATTTGCAACAGGTACCATGTTAGGCTCAGGAGGTTTTATTGTTTTTGATGAAACAGCTTGTATCGTTCGTAATACCTGGAACTTCTCTCGCTTTTATCACCACGAATCCTGTGGACAATGCAGCCCTTGCCGTGAAGGTACCGGCTGGATGGAGAAAGTTCTTCACCGTATTGAACATGGGCACGGAAGTATGCATGATATTGATCTGCTTGTGGATGTAGCAAAAAAAATAGAAGGAAATACAATTTGTCCTTTGGGTGACGCAGCCGCATGGCCAATTGCCAGTGCGATCCGCCATTTCCGGGATGAATTTGAATGGCATATAACCAATCCACATGAAGCATCACAGCCGGGTGCTGTGTTTATGGGAGCAGTTTTGGCATAATTGGAAAAGTTATCACCAGATACTAAGTCTTTAATACACCACATACTAATTCCTTAATACATTTGCGAATTAGGCCGGAAGGTATCCGGATGAAATAAAAAAATCCTAGTATGCAAATATTGATTAGACCAGTTTACAATTTTATAAAAAATAACGCATACCCATTAACCTTTGCCTTTTGTATCGTATGCACAGTGATAATACTCTACATCAAGGGTGTTTTTATTCTGAGCTACCATCCGGATATTTCGGGCAGTGAGCGTGGTACAACATTTGGAATTCAAATTGTAGCTGATAATCAACCACTTTACAGAGATCCGGAAATACCGCCTTTCTGGATTGTGCAGTATGCTCCGCTGTATTATTACCTGGTCGGAAAAACCTATCAGCTCTTAAACTGGGATCCTACGGATATTTTCAGGATACAATTTTTAAGCAGATTTATATCGTTTGTTCTTGTATCTATTTCCATGATCGTGGCTTATTTCACGGTCCGGAGGTTTATAAAAGTTTCAAAGTTACTAAGTATCATTTTTTGTTGTTTGCTCTTTGGCCAGCTTCAGGAGTGGCATTTGACCAATTCAAGGATTGACAGTCTGCTGTTCCTGTTTACTGTTTTATACATCCACGTGATATTTAAAGCAATTGAACAGAAGGATGAATGGAATAAATATTTTGTTCTGGCTGCCCTTCTGGCAGTTTTGGGCTTTTTTACAAAACAGAGTGCGCTGATTCACAGCATTGTACTGCTTGGATACTTTTTTTATAGATTCCAGTGGGCTTCGCTGTTTAAAATGGCAGGTGTATTGGCGGGCTTATTTATAGTATTCACTTTAATTTTCAGTCAGTTACAATTTAAGGTATTTTACGATAACTTATTCGGAAGCCTGCAGCTCCCCATTGTTCCAGGCTGGTTTTATGCTTATACTTTCCGCTATGTAGTGCCGGCGATGAGCCTCTTTATAGCAGTGAGTTTCGTTATTAATTTGAAATGGCTGGTAAATGCAGCAGATTCGAAAAGAATTTTCCTGTCTTTATCGACTTTTTTATTCTTTGGTTTTGCAACGGCAACAGCATTTAAACACGGGGCTGCGGTTGGATATTATCACGAGTATGCTTACGTGGGGTTACTTGGGATTTTTTATTACTTTTATAATGAAAACCTGGCTGTAACAAAGTCCTCTTTGACATATTATTTATTTCCAGCGATGGTAGGTATGACAATGCTCTACTTCACCAGTCAGCAGATGGAGAAATATTATAATACGAATCTGGGGAAATATGCATCTGATTATGTGGAGCAAAACGATGTAAAAAAATACGTTCTGGCACATATTGGCTCGGATGAAAAAGTTGTAATTTCCGGTGGAGAAGATTTTCGCGGATGGCTTTTACAACATATGCTTTTCAAGCATTTGCTGGCTTATCAGGATACCGAAGTTCGCTTTTTGTTTGAAGCCAAAAGATTTGATTTCAGCGGCTTTTATGATTTGGTAAAAGAAAAAAAGATCAGATATCTGATTCTGGATAAAAACAGTCCTCCTTATCTCTATGCTTTTGACTACAAATTTGATCTGAAGGATTATTTGCTGGAAAAAGACATTCACGGATATAAGGTATATAGATTAAAATAACGAAGACGATTTATAGAAGTCTTGATATGGAAGAAGTAAAACCTCAGTTAATCAAAATAACCTTCGACGGAATAGAGGTCGAGGTGGAACCGGGAACTACCATCATGCAGGCAGCGCGTAAAATCGCTGAAGCAGATGAGAGCCAGGGACATTTGGTACCGCCTGCCATGTGTTATTACAAACCATTACCGACATCGGGTGGTAAATGTCGCGCTTGTCTGGTAAGAGTGGCGGCTGGTTCTGCAAAGGATCCGCGTCCGATGCCCAAGCTGGTACCCTCTTGTATTACACAGGTTCAGGAAGGTATGGTTGTTGAAAACACAACCAACCCTGCCGTATTGGATACCCGTAAAAGTATTGTCGAGTTTTTATTGATAAATCACCCGCTTGATTGTCCTGTTTGTGACCAGGCTGGGGAGTGTCATCTTCAGGATTTTTCTTTTGAACACGGTTCGGTAAAAACCAGGTATGAAGAAGATCGCAGAACTTTTGACAAAATAGATATTGGTCCTTTTGTGCAGCTGCATATGACACGTTGCATTCTGTGCTATCGTTGTGTTTACACGGCTGACCAGATTACCGACAAACGTGTGCACGGCGTAATGAACCGTGGGGATGCATCGGAAATCAGTACCTACATCGAAAAAGCAATCGACAACGACTTCTCAGGAAATGTTATTGACGTTTGTCCGGTCGGTGCATTAACTGACAAAACGTATCGTTTCAAAAGCAGAGTATGGTTTTCCAAACCGGAAGATGCACATTGCGATTGCGATAAATGCAGCGGTAAAGTTACACTCTGGTATCGCGGAGACGAAGTAATTCGTGTTACCGCCCGCAAAAATACATGGGGTGAGGTGAATGAATTCATCTGCAACAAATGCCGCTTTGAAAGAAAAAAGACAAGCGACTGGGTTATTGAAGGACCGACAAAAGTAAAGCGCAGCTCTGTAATTTCTGCTAACAAATACCGTGCAGATGTCATCAAGAAACCTGATTTTGCTCTGCAATTGTCTGCTACGCAATTTAAACCAATTGATGATTCGCGTGAGTATACAACTGATATTGAAACAGTTCGTCACCAAAGCATAGAAAATAACGATAAGGCAAACCACCGTTCCTTATTACCGCAGAACAACAATTAACACGTTTTTCTGTCATACATATAATTAACTGTGAATTGAAAAAATGGAATTAACCGAGTTTATAATCAAAACCATAACAATCCTGGTTGTTTTTGTTTTAACACTGGTGATCGCTATGTACTCCACCTGGGGAGAGCGTAAGGTAGCTGGTTTTATACAGGACCGTATGGGACCAAACAGAGCAGGACCGGGAGGTTTGCTGCAACCTTTGGCCGATGCTGGTAAAATGTTCTTCAAGGAAGATTTTATACCTGCACTTGCTAACAAATGGCTATTTATTTCCGGCCCGAGTTTAGCTATGCTTACTGCATTGCTTGCCAGCGCGGTTATTCCTTTCGGAAGCACTTTTCGTTATGAAGGTGTTGAAGTAGTTCTTCAGGGTGTAGAATCAAACATCGGAATTCTTTATGTTTTTGGCGTTGTTGCACTCGGTGTTTACGGCATCATGATTGGCGGATGGGCATCAAATAATAAATTTTCATTGCTGGGAGCAATACGTGCAGCATCGCAGAACATCAGTTATGAAGTAGCTATGGGACTTTCCCTTATCGCTATTTTAATGATGAGCAGCTCCTTATCGCTCGGAGATATCGTTGCACAGCAACATGGTGGTAACTGGAATATTTTTTATCAGCCCTTAGGTTTCATTATTTTCCTTACCTGCTCATTTGCTGAATGTAACCGCGTTCCTTTTGACCTTCCTGAATGCGAGACTGAGCTCGTAGGAGGATACCATACAGAATACGGAAGTATGAAACTTGGTTTTTATCTTTTTGCAGAATACATCAATATGTTCGTCTCTTCGGCGATTATCTCTGTTCTTTACTTCGGAGGTTATAATTATCCGGGTATGGACTGGGTTTACAATCAGCTTACGGCTTCCCTGGGAACCACCACGGGACATAATATCGCGACGTTGATTGGAACAGGCGTATTCTTTGGCAAAGCTTTATTCTTCGTCTTTTTCTACATGTGGGTTCGATGGACTCTTCCACGTTTCCGTTATGACCAATTGATGAATCTTGGATGGAAAAAACTTATTCCGTTAGCTATTATTAATATCATTATCACCGGAGCAAGTGTGCTTTTCCTGAAGCCATTTATTTCTGCTCTGTTGAACTAAGAATCAAAAACAAGTATTGCCATGCAACTGACAAATCGCTCTAAGCAAGTAAGCAATAAGGAAATGACCCTGATGGAACGTGCATACCTGCCCGCTATTGCGACAGGTCTGGCGATTACGATCAAGCACTTTTTCGCAAAAAAAGTTACTATTCAATATCCTGAGGTAAAAAGATATCTGGGGCCTGTTTTTCGCGGACGTCATATATTAAAGCGTGATGCAGACGGACGCGAGCGCTGTACGGCATGCGGATTGTGTGCAGTAGCCTGCCCGGCCGAAGCTATTTCTATGGTTGCAGCTGAACGTGAAAAAGGAGAAGAATCGCTTTACAGAGAAGAAAAATATGCTGCTGTTTATGAAGTAAATATGCTTCGGTGTATATTTTGCGGATTGTGCGAGGAAGCTTGTCCAAAACAAGCAGTATATTTGCGTCACGATGAGTTTATTCCGGTTTTCGATGACCGTAATCAGGTCATTTGGGGTAAGGATTTATTGGTAGAAGATATGAACAATCGCTATACCCGTGAAGCCTGGACAAAGGAAGAAGCACATACTCTGGATGCCAAAAGAGCAAACGGTGAAGTTACTAACGTTGTTCCAAGAGCTATTCCCTGATTTTCGCCATTACTGAATCAGCAATTCAAAAATATTATGAATCCGACGCTATCATTTTTTTACTTTTTGTCCTTTTTAACTGTGCTTAGTGCCTTGATGGTGATCCTGTCAAAGAACCCTATTCACAGTGTGCTTTACCTGATTCTGACGTTTTTTACGCTTTCAGGACATTATATCTTATTGAATGCCCAATTCCTTGCCGCAGTAAATATCATCGTTTATGCAGGGGCAATTATGGTACTCTTTCTATTTGTAATTATGTTCCTTAACGTTAAGGATATTCACGAAGAGGCAAAAAACAGTTTAACTAAAATTGCAGCAGCGATTGTCGGTGGGACAGTTTTTGTGATTCTTTTTGGAGCTTACCGTAAAACGATTATCCCTCCGGCAGATCCAGGTACATTCGATTCTCAGGTGGGTATGATCGAAAGCCTTGGAAAACTACTTTTCCGTGAGTATTTGCTTCCCTTCGAGTTGGCCTCTATTCTACTTTTAGTAGCGATGGTTGGTGCAGTGATGTTAGGTAAACGAGAAATTGGAGAAAGACATTTCTAGGAGTATATAAGATATTTAATGAATAGAAGCGGGTCATAATTGATCCGCTTTTTTCATACCCCTTTGTTTTTTAATTTATCTTCGAGATCTTCAATTGCAAAAAAGATCATCTTTTTCCCCATTCTTCTTACTCTGACATATCCCTTTTCAACTAAATCTAATAAATCTGTCCTTGCGGTTTGATTTGCAATTCCAAATTTTGATTCGATTTCCTTAATACTAATAGTTTGATCCTTGTCTCGTAAAAAGTCCTTGACAATATCTATTTGTCTTTCATTAAAATCTTTATTGATTACAAGAGAAAACACCTTTCTTCGATCCTCCACTGTCCTGTTAATATATATCTGTAGCTCAGTTAAAGATTGTTTTAAAGTTTTTAAATTAAAATCAATAAAATAGGTTAAATCATTATCATCAAATTCTGTATGCAAATATGCCTTAGCATATTGACTAGGAGCTTGTAATAGTATTCTGGAAATAGATAAGTATTCAATAAGCCAATATTTTCTTGACAATAAGAACCAATAAAATAATGCACGGGCGGTCCGGCCATTTCCGTCAACGAAGGGATGGATATAGCCAATTAAAAAGTGTAAAATGATTCCACGAATGATTGGATGAATAAATTTACTTTCATTATCTTCATTAGCAAAATCGCAAACTGCTTCCATTAACTTTTCAAGCAATTCAAAACTAGGAGGTGTATAGAATATTTCTCCTGTTATAGAGTCTACTACCTGAACTTCGTTGTTACTTCTAAAACTTCCTTCATTCGCTTCATTCTTTAAGGTTCCTTTTGTAACTGTCGCATGGATATTACGAATCAAATCAACACTGAATTTCTCATTCTTTAACTCCAATACCCTACGAATTGTCAAGTAATTATTTAAAACCATTTTTTCAGCTTCATTTCTAGGCTCACGCTGGCTTCTAAGCATTTGCTTAGCCTTTTCTCTTGTAGTAGCGGCTCCTTCCAATAAACTTGAAGCTATCGCTTCTTCCATGATAGAACTTATCAAATACCTATTTTTATCATCCTGAGGAACAATTCCCGTTCCTTGCATATTGCCTCCAAGATTCATATCAAATTCATGTAATAACCTTAGTGATCTTTCGGTTGATGTATATTTAAAATCAAATCCCGAAACATCACTTATTAATACTCTTGAAGCAGATTGATTTCTTCCTAGTTTTACAATCTTCCAAAGTGAAATTGGATTAACATCTTTCAGTTTGGAATCTCCTTTTATTTTATATTTAAATGTTTCCCAATAGGGGTAATCCTTTTCGATTAAATTTAATGAGCTCTGGATTGTAACATCAGTCATAAGTGATACTATCTCCTTAGCATCCTTATTAAAATCTATTAAACTATTTGGTGTGGGTTCTGGCTTTTTCATAAGTAATGTATTACTAGTTATTACTAATTTTGTTAAAATTAGTAATAACTAGTAATGGAATGTAATATTCTGAAATAATATTCGAACGTTATCCTTTATCTGCAAGGCCCTGTATAAATATCATAAAAAGAGAGCCATCTCTTTCGAAATGGCTCTCTCAAATTAATATTAATTAACCCTATCTTTTATTCTACCTCAGCGTAAGCTTCAACAGGAATACAAGAACAAATTAAATTTCTATCACCAAAAGCACTGTCAACCCGACTCACACTCGGCCAGAATTTATTAAACCGTAAATGAGGCAACGGGAATGCCGCTTTCTCACGACCGTACGCATGCTCCCAAACTTCTGCCAATACAACACGGGAAGTATGCGGTGCATTTTTAAGTACGTTATCAACGCGATCAGCTACTCCTTCTTCCACCTCACGAACCTCATTGCGGATCGCTATCATTGTATCACAGAAACGGTCCAGTTCAGCTTTTGACTCTGATTCTGTTGGCTCGATCATCAAAGTACCAGCAACCGGGAAAGATAACGTTGGTGCGTGGAATCCATAATCCATTAAACGTTTGGCCAAATCCTCAGCTTCTACGCCAACCGCTTTGAAAGGACGACAATCAAGAATCATTTCGTGCGCGCAACGTCCGTTGGTTCCTGTATATAGAACTTCGTAATGACCAGCAAGACGCTCCTTAATGTAATTGGCATTCAGAATCGCATATTTTGTCGCATTAGTAAGCCCTTCTCCACCCATCATAGCAATGTAAGCATAAGAAATGGTTAGGATACTTGCGCTACCGTAAGGCGCTGCCGAAACAGCACCAGCCTGCCCAGCTTCCAAATGTTCCGATTGGCCGGGTAAATTAACGTGTCCCGGAAGAAATGGGATAAGATGCTCAGCGACACCGATTGGTCCAACGCCTGGTCCGCCACCGCCGTGAGGAATACAGAATGTTTTATGCAAGTTCAAGTGACAAACATCTGCTCCGATAGAAGCAGGGCTTGTCAAACCAACCTGTGCGTTCATGTTGGCACCATCCATATAAACCTGTCCGCCGAATGAGTGAATCATTGAACAAATTTCAATAATACTTTCTTCGTAAACTCCGTGCGTAGAAGGATAAGTAACCAACAGGCACGAAAGCTCATTACTATATTGCTCAGCCTTAGCTCTTAAATCAGCAACATCTATATTTCCGCGTTCGTCACATTTCGTTACAACCACTTTCATTCCAGCCATAACAGCCGAAGCAGGATTAGTACCGTGTGCCGATGAAGGAATAAGTGCAACGTTACGATGATGATCACCTCTGCTTTCGTGGTATCCACGAATAGCCATCAATCCGGCGTATTCACCCTGAGCACCCGAATTAGGTTGCATCGACATCGCAGCGAATCCTGTAATTTCACACAGCCAGGCACTCAATTCAGCGACTAACTGGCCATAACCTAACGCCTGATTGGCAGGAACGAACGGATGTATTGCTCCGAATTCCGGCCAGGTAAGCGGGATCATTTCAGCCGTAGCGTTCAATTTCATTGTACAGCTACCCAAGGAAATCATGGAATGAACCAAAGATAGATCTTTGTTTTCAAGCGTTTTCAGGTAACGCAGCATTTCATGTTCTGTATGATAAGAACTGAAAACCGGATGCGTAAGATAAGACGAAGTACGAGCAAGGTTTTCAGGAAGTGTAAACTCCATTTCCTCATCGATTACCATTTCGCCCTGAAAGCCTGAAACTTCTGCAAAAAGATTTAGAAGTGCGATAACGTCATCGAAAGTTTTAGCTTCATCAAACGATACTCCAATCGTCTGATCTTTATTATATCTTAAATTAATACCCCATTTAAGCGCATTCTCTCTGATCTTGCTGGTAAGAGAAGTCTTAATAGTTACAGTATCAAAATAATCTGTGGTCAGTACTTCAAAATTGAATTTTTTGATCGTATCAACAAACAGGCGTGTCAGTCCGTGTACACGGGAAGCGATATTTTTGATCCCCTCCGGTCCATGATAAACGCTGTATGCACCCGCGATAACCGCAAGTAACACCTGAGCAGTACAAATATTGGAAGTTGCCTTTTCACGACGGATATGCTGCTCTCTTGTCTGCAGCGCCATTCGCAAAGCACGATTTCCTTCTGCATCCATGGAAACACCAATGATACGGCCCGGAATATTGCGTTTGAAAGCATCCTTTGTAGCAAAAAACGCCGCGTGCGGTCCACCATAACCCATTGGAACACCAAAACGCTGTGAAGAACCAACCACTACATCAGCGCCCATTTCACCGGGAGCCTTCAGTAAAGTCAGCGCCAATAGATCAGCCGCCACAGCTACCGTTATATTTAAATCATGGGCAGCAGCGATAAAGTCCGTGTAGTCAATTACTTCGCCGTTCGTTGCAGGATATTGAACCAATACACCATACAGATTTTCATCCGTAAGATCAATTGATGCATGGTTTCCAACTACGACGTTAATCCCTATTGGTTTCGCTCTTGTGTAAACAAGATCAATTGTCTGCGGATGGCAAAGCTCCGAAACAAAAAAAGTATCGGCTTTTTTCTTCGCCGATGGACGAAGGCTATGCAACATAGTCATTGCCTCAGCGGCTGCTGTTGCTTCATCCAATAAGGACGCATTGGCAATTTCCATTCCCGTCAGATCGGTAATCACCGTCTGAAAATTCAGAAGCATCTCCAGTCTCCCCTGCGCAATTTCAGCCTGGTAGGGCGTGTATGCAGTATACCATGCCGGATTTTCAAGGATATTTCTCAGGATTACATTGGGCGTAACCGTATCATAATATCCTGTTCCGATATACGTTTTCAGGATCGCATTCTTCCTTGCCAGTTTCTTGATTCCGTCCAAAAACTCTTGCTCAGATTTCGGGCGTGGTAAATTCAATGGCTTTGGCAGGCGAATTGCTGCCGGAAGCGTTTGTTCTATCAATTCATCCAGAGAAGATGCCCCAACCGTGCGCAACATTTCCTGTAATTCCTGCTCATTCTTACCGTGGTGTCGGTTTTCGAATTTATCCTGGCTTCGAAGATTGATTTTCATTATTTGGGCTAACGTGACCGTTAATAGTTGGTTATAAAATACAAAAGTAAGCAAATCCCATCAAATCTCTGAGAGAATATCCGGATTGCTTACTCTTGAATATGTTCAAAATCAATAAATTTTTAATTTTAGTGCTTAGGGCAACCACAATCTGTTTTGCGCTTGAATATTCCTAAGAATTTTTTGGATTTCGGTTTTTGATAGCCGCGATTTTTCTTTCTTTTGTTCAAAAAAATTTCTGACTCAACATGCTTAGGACTGGCACTTACGGGTTCAATACCTGAAAAGCCTAAAACCAAGCCTGACAAAAGAAATAATGCAACAATTTTTTTCATAACCATCATTTTAAACATGTATCGGATTACCCGTTTATTTAACGTCTGTACTCAACCTGCAAGTATATTCCATGCGCATTAATAAAGAGCTTACGCACAAAGATCTTACTTCTTTATGCCTTCACCAACTCAACAATCGTAATTTCGGGCAGGATACCTACACGGCCCGGATAACCCAGATAACCGAACCCTCTGTTCACGTACAGATATTGTTCGTTTTCTTTATATAAACCTGCCCATTCTTTGTAGCGATATTGCACAGGACTCCATTTAATTCCTGCAAGTTCCACGCCAAACTGCATACCATGCGTATGACCGGCAAAAGCCAGGTCGATATCGTTGTACCTTGGCAGCACCTGCGCACGCCAGTGACTTGGGTCGTGCGACAAAAGAATCTTTACCGGATAGTCGCCCGTGCCCTGGTATGCTTTTTCAAGGTTGCCGTATTTGGCAAAATTGCCCGCACCCCAGTTCTGAATTCCAATTAAACCAATTTCTTCTCCATCGACACGAATCGCACGGTTTTCATCCAGCATCAAATTCCACCCGAGCAATTGATGCGCTTTTTTCAAGTGGGCCAAATTCTGATTTTTTTCCTGCTGTGAGCTCCATTGAAAATAATCGCCATAGTCATGGTTTCCCAAAGTCGAATGAACACCAAGCGGTGCTTTTACCTTTTCAAAAATATCAATGTACTCTTTTACTTCAACCGCTCTGTCATTTACAAGGTCACCTGTAAAAAAGGCGATATCCGGTTTTTCCCGCATCAGCATTTCTACGCCGCCTTTCACAGCCGTTTTATTAAAAAAACTGCCCGAATGAATATCCGACAACTGTGCTATTTTCATCCCATGAAAAGCCTTTGGAAGATTTTTCAGCGGCACCTTCACTCTCCTGATCCGATAATCATGTGCTCCCGATAAAATCCCGAAAGCGAATGTACCCATCAAAGCGGAACCTGCCACCAAAGCAGTTGTTTCCAAGAACTCAGATCTCGGTATTTTCGGTGCCGCCGGATCAACCGGATTTACCGGGGCCGGTGCTATCGAAGGAATAAAATAACTGACCACCCATTGCAACAGACGACGGGCATCATCGATGAGTAAAAAGGCAACGATAAGCAATTTGGATAAGTATGGGATTGCTATGCCTGCAATGATGAAAGTTCTTGTTACCCGGTTAAAAAAATCGGCAGGCAGAAATTGCATCACCACATAGGCAAACAAAGTCAGGGATGTAAAAACCCAGTAAGCCCAGGAAATATATTTTTGCGTTGGCTGGGAAAAATTTCGGATTACAAATTTTAACGCCTGCCAGACATACCAGTCAATACCAAAAAGTACAACGGTAAGTAGTATAAAAAAAAGAGTACGGTTCATTCGAAAGGAAAAGTAATGATACCAGCAATTAACATTCGGATTGGTTTTCCCGTTCAGCAGGCCATATTTAAAACAAGGAAATATGTTTTAAAGGAAAATTTTCATGCATAAACGGCAAATCAGCTTATGTAAAGGGTGAAATTTATAATTTTGTATTCAAAGATAAACAAGAAAGACATGCCAGATTTCGATTTTAAACGTTTTCATATCCGCTCCATGAATGCCACCGATGAAGAACGCGCGGCTATTAATCAGGAGCTGAAGGAACTATACAATTCGTTGCCAGAGGAAGAAAAAGCTACTTTTAACGAACAATTACAAAAATTCCTGGTAAGTGAAATGGCCAGAGTAAAATCCGATTACGAGTCTATTCACGGACTAAATAATCCCAATTGAAATTACCAGCTATTACAGTTAGTTCAGTCGTGGATCCGTTGGATAATGTGCAATGGACCGATACTCTCCACCCATATTTTTCAATACCTCGCGCCAGAAATCGGCCGGCGGGGTCGTAAACAAGAAATCGGCCGTGGTTTGTGTGACAATCCAGGAGTCTTGTTTCATTTCATTTTCGAGCTGCCCCCCACTCCATCCTGAATAACCAATAAAAAACCGGACATCGTCTGTTGTCAGTTTATTGATATTCAATAAGGTCCGGACTTCTTCAAAATCTCCTCCCCAAAATACATTGGGCATGATTTCGGCACCACCGGGGACTAAATCAGGCCTTCTATGAATAAAATGCAGTGTATTTTTTTCAACCGGTCCTCCAAGATGTAAAGGTATATCCTGATAAATCGTATCATCCAGAACATCACCTAAGAATAAGTCCGTCACCTGGTTAAGTACAAAACCGAATGTTCCTAAGTCATTATACTCACATAGCAGAATAACGCCCCGTTCAAAATTCGGATCTCCCAAAAATGGTTTGGCAATCAGCAAAGCTCCTTTTGACGGCTTTTCAGAAAGTGGCATAACGAGGCAGATTTAATTATTTTAAAAACGAAATATATTTATTTTTAAGTAACATTACCTGAATTTTATATTTACCGCTAGGTAACGAAAAAAATAAATTTTATTTCAGAAATACAAAATATACGCATTATTATATGGCACTTGTCAGATCGGTTCGCGGAAATCATCCTCAATTCGGTGAAAATTGTTGGCTGGCAGAAAATGCGACAGTCGTAGGAGATGTGGTGATGGGAGAACATTGCACGGTTTGGTTTAATGCCGTTGTGCGCGGGGATGTTAACAGCATCCGGATCGGTAATTATTCAAACGTTCAGGACGGCGCAGTGATTCATTGCACGTATCAAAAAAACGGAACCTATATTGGTGACTACGTATCCATAGCCCACAATGCGATTGTACACGGCTGTGTTATCGAAGATCATGTTTTGATTGGTATGGGATCCATTGTAATGGATGGCGCGGTGATTGGAACCGGTGCGATTGTGGCTGCGGGGGCCATTGTTACGCAAAATACCAAGGTGCCGCCAGGAACCATTTATGCAGGAAATCCGGCAAAATATCTGAAAGATGTTTCACCGGATTTGAATGCCGCCATCGACAGAACTGCCAATAACTATATTACGTATTCAGGATGGTTCAAGGAAGAGGAATAAAGAAGCAACTAATTTTCATTGCCGATTAATAAATCAGGATTATTTGCCGTTTTTTTAAAGGATATCGGACCAAAAAATAAATTCATAAAAAGTGCCTGCAATAGGCATGACCAAAACCCATAAGTCCGTGGATCAAAACTGCCGCGTTCGAGAAAGGCCATCAGGGAAAGTGCCGTTGCTGCCAACAATCCCAGGTTTAAACCTCGTTGCTTTTTGTTATAATAAATTTTCATAGTGTGTACTTTTTAATTGCTAATCAAAAAGTCTATTCCTCAACCATTCCCTTCCGTGCGTTAAAATATCCTTTGATTACCGTGAAAGTGGTAATAGCAAGGAAGAATAATATGATGTAATGAACATAATCGACGATCCATGGAAAACGCTCTCCGAAAAGATATCCTCCGCCTGTTAAAGCGCCTATCCATACTGCCGCACCAACGACATTATTGAATAAAAAAGACGGGAATGACATTTTCACAAGCCCTGCCAGAATAGGTGCAAAAGTCCGCACGATTGGTAAAAATCTACTGACGATCAGTGTCCGGCTTCCGTATTTATCGAAATACTTTTTTGTCGTTTCTAAATGTTTTTTCTTGAAAAAGAATGAATCTTTTCTGTTTTCAAACATATCACCAAAATATTTCCCGAATATATAACCGCATAAAGATCCAAGAACAGCTGCTGCGAACATGCATAACAGCAGAATCAGAATAGGAACTTCCAGGATTCCTGTACCACAGAAAACACCAGCCAGAAACACCAGATAATCTCCTGGCAAAAAAAATGCAAAGAAAAGTCCGTTTTCTGCGAAGACAATAAAGGTAATAACAAGAAGCCCGCCGGTACGGATTAACTCTTCCGAATTGAGCAGGTACTGAAAAAAATCGACAATTGAATTCATATCGTATTCTTAATGAGTTGGGCTACAAGATATTCATTGGAGCCCAACTTCAATCTTTTTCAAAATTAAGCATTTTCTGACAGTTCCAGCCAGCGCATTTCCTTATCAGATTGTGATTTTGTTATTTCTTCTATTTCCAGTGCCCAGGAAGTTACTTCCACGTGCGAACCACCATTATTCAGTTTTTCAAGCAATTGATTTTTTTTCTTTTCCATCGTAGCCATGTCCGCTTCAAGCTGCTCCAATTCCCGTTGTTCCTTAAAACTCAGCTTCTTCTTTGGCGCTGATGGCGTTATCACAACTTCCTTAACAGGTACAGGTGCCGGTGTTGGCACATTGCTTTTACCAGAAGCCAAACTCTTTTTGTCCGCTTCCATTTCATCCTGATAATCACGCAATTCGGTATAATTTCCAGGAAAATCGCTTACCTTCCCTTCGCCTTCAAAGACAAAAATATGCTCAACGAGGCGGTCAAGGAAATATCTATCGTGAGAAACAATCATGATACAACCCGGGAAATTCAACAGGAATTCTTCCAGAACATTCAGACTCGCTATATCAAGATCATTCGTAGGCTCATCCAGAATCAGGAAGTTAGGCTGTTTGATCAGGATCAAAAGCAGCTGTAATCTTCTTTTTTCACCACCACTCAGTTTTGATATAAAATCGTATTGTTTGGATGGCGAGAATAAAAACGCCTGCAATAAATGACCGACGGTCACTGTCTCTCCTGTTCCGAGCTGCACTACTTCCGCAACATCTTTCACGATGTCGATCACGCGCTGCGTTTCATCAAAAACTAGGTCAGTTTGTTTGTAATAACCAAACTGGACCGTATCGCCTTTTACAATTTTTCCGGAATCAGGTTCCAGTTCGCCGGTGATCATATTAAGCAAGGTGGATTTCCCCATACCATTCTGACCAACCACACCAATACGGTCTCCTTTGCGGAAAGTATATTCGAAGTTCTTAATCAGCTGACGATCTCCGAAACCTTTGCTGACATTTTCCATTTCGATGATCTTGCTTCCCAGACGTGCGGTACGTACGTTAAGCTCCATCTGCGTGTCAAATTTCTTCTGACTAGCTTTTTCCTTTAATTCTTCAAAAGCATCAACACGGTATTTCGCCTTGGTTCCCCGTGCTTTTGGCTGGCGTCTGATCCAGTCAAGCTCCTTGCGCATCAGGTTTCTTGCTTTATCAATTCCTGCTGCTTCGGATTCTTCGCGCTCCGCCTTTTTTTCCAGGAAATAAGAATAATTGCCTTTGTAAGTGTAAGCTGAGCCATGATCCAGTTCAAGTACCTGATTACAAACCGTATCAAGGAAATATCTATCGTGGGTTACAACCAGAAGCGTCGTGTTCTGTGTGTTCAAATATTTTTCCAGCCATTCCACCGTATCAAGATCCAAATGGTTGGTAGGTTCATCCAGAATCAATAATTCAGGATCTTCCAATAAAATCTTGGCCAGAGCGACACGCTTTTTCTGTCCACCGGAAAGTGTACCGTATAAATTTTCAGTGTTATGGATTCCCAGACGGCCAAGTACTTCTTTTACCTTATATTCAAAATCCCAGGCTTTATAAGTATCCATATCTTCCATCGCAACGGCCAAAGCATCATGATCATCCGTTTCGATCGCATGCTCATACTTTTTTACCGCAATGGCCACAGGATTATTGGAAGAAAAAATCACTTCAAGGACAGGCAAAGCTGGATCAAAAGATGGGCTTTGGTCCAGATAACCCACCCGGATATCTTTCCGGATACTGACAGATCCTTCCTGAGGAGGCATTTTGCCTGTCAGGATATTTAAAAAAGTAGTCTTGCCTGTTCCGTTGGTTCCGATAAGTGCCACTTTATCACCACGGCTGATCCCAAAATTGATATTTTTAAAAAGCCAGCGGTCTCCGAATGACTTAGCAATATTCTCTGCTGAAAGGTAATTCATAGGTAAAATTTGGATTCTATATACACAAAGGTAGGATAGATATTAAAGAAGAAAGAAAAAATTCGTTTTCATAGGGTAAATAGCATAATATTGCTACTTATTCTTTGTTATATGGTTCAATACGAACACATTTTTAAAACTTATGTACAAAAAAATCCTTAACCTAATCCCTGTAATTTTAATTTCTTTAACCGCTTCTGCACAAGACAGCAATTTCAAGAATTACACGCAACAAATTGGCGGAAGTCCACAAGTTTATGACATGGTTGCTATTCCCGGCGGCGAATACCAAATGGGTAGCCCTGCAACTGAAAAAGGGAGAAGAGCAGATGAAGGCCCTCAGCACAAAGTTAAGATAGAACCGTTCTGGATGGGTAAACTTGAAGTAATATGGGATATTTATGATCTGTATGCCTTCAAAAACATGGAAAAAGAAATGGCTCTGCGTCATCCCGATCCGGAAAAAAGTGTTGCCAAAACAGATGCCAGTACACGCCCTAGCCCTCCATATGTAGATATGTCCTTCGGAATGGGTCGCACTGGGTATCCGGCCATCAATATGACACAATATGCTGCTATCCTGTTTTGTAAATGGCTTTATGAAAAAACGGGTGTTTTCTATCGTTTGCCAACCGAAGCGGAATGGGAATATGCCTGCCGCGCAGGATCCAAAACAGCTTACTCTTTCGGTCCGGATGCTTCCAAGATCGATGAATTTGCATGGTACCGCAAAAACAGTAATTCTGCTTACAAAAAAGTAGGAACTAAAAAACCGAATGCCTGGGGTTTACATGATATGCACGGTAATGTAATGGAATGGACGCTTGATCAATACATTCCTGATTATTACGCAAAACAACCTGCTGGCGAAGCTTTTGCACCGGTTAAGGAATTATATCCTACTTCGGTTCGTGGCGGATCATGGGATGACGAACCTGCTGATTTGAGAAGTGCTGCACGTACCCCATCAAAACCGGAATGGAAAGTTTTAGATCCGCAATTGCCGAAAAGTGAATGGTGGATGACAAGTGCTTCTTTTGTTGGTTTCCGATTGGTAAGACCGCTCAAAACACCGTCAGCAGAAGAAATTGCTAAATATTACAGTCCTGCCTTAATAGAAGATTATTGATATACGAACTCTTAATTAAACCTTAACAATGGAAAAAAACAGACGCGAATTCCTTAAAGCTTCCGGCTTACTTGCTGGCGGCGTTATTCTTAGCCCGCTTACCGGCTATGGATATAACAGTGCTGTTGGTGATACAATTAAAGTGGCACTGATAGGCTGTGGTGGACGCGGAACAGGTGCTGCGGCACAGGCATTGAGTACAACGCAAAACGTACAGATTGTAGCAATGGCTGATGCTTTTAAAGACAGACTTGATGAATCATACCGGAATCTTACTGCAAAAAAATATAAAAACGCAGCAGGTACTGTGGTCGACATCAAAACGAAAGTGGATGTACCGGACGATCGTAAATTCGTTGGTTTTGATGCCTTCAAAAAAGCAATTGCGTTGAAAGACGTAGACGTTGTGATTCTCGCGACTCCTCCGGGATTCCGTCCTTCTCATTTTGAAGAGGCTGTAAAAAATGACAAGCACATTTTTATGGAAAAACCGGTTGCAACGGATGCACCTGGAATCCGTAAAGTTTTAGCCCTTGCAGAAGAAGCTAAAAAGAAAAAACTGAATGTTGTTGTTGGTTTACAGCGTCATTACCAGAGAAACTATCTTGAAGCGATCAAGAGAATTCATGATGGCGCTTTGGGCGATATCGTAGGCGGGCAGGTGTACTGGGTTGGAAACAGCCCATGGATGAAAGAGCGTCAGCCAAACCAAACTGAGATGGAATACCAAATGAGAAACTGGTACTATTTCAACTGGTTATGCGGTGATCACATCAACGAACAGCACGTTCATAATATCGACGTTGCCAACTGGGTAAAACGTGCCTATCCGGTAGAAATTCAGGGAACCGGCGGTCGTGAAGTACGCACCGGAAAGCAATATGGCGAGATTTTTGACCACCATACGCTTGATCTTGTTTATGCAGACGGAACTACCATTTCGAGCCAGTGCCGCCAATTTGAAGGTACCTGGAATAAAGTAGATGAAGCGTTTGTAGGAACAAAGGGACGTATCGATAGTTTTGATGGAAAGAAAACGATCCTGAAAGATTACAAAGGAGGCGTTATTTACCAACATGATGATAAAGGTGATATTAACCCGTACCAGGTTGAGCACGATCATTTGTTTGCTGCGATTGCAAAAGGCGAATATAAATTTGCTGATGCTGAAAATGCTGCAAAAAGCACAATGACTGCTATTATGGGCAGAATGGCTACTTATTCAGGGAAGCTGATCAAATGGGACGAGGCTCTGAATTCTGATATTAATTTGTTCCCCGACAAGCTTGCCTGGGATGCAAATCCAAAAGTGTTGCCAGGTCCGGATGGATTATACCCAGTTGCGGTTCCAGGGAAAACAGTAGTAATATAGTAGACATTATCACGAACCTTTTGTAGCTATCAGCAATCTGCTTTCGGCTGTCAGACCAGTTCAGGAGAGATTTTTTATAACAGATTGCTGACCGAAAATGTAGTTTAGGAAATAAAAAGTGATAAGGCCAGGTAATTAAATAACATAAAAGCAAAGAGGCTGCGATTTAAAACCGCAGCCTCTTTGCTTTATTTATCTTTCAGAATCGTATTCCAGGTTTTTATTTCATTGCCCTTAGTCTCGACCAGCCAGACTTTATTATTCGGAAAACGGCTTAAATATTTTTTCCCATCCGCTATTCCTGATACACTGAATGCCGTTGCCAGCGCATCCGCTTCAGTAGCATTGGGAGATATGACCGTTGTCCGGACATGGTATTGAAGCCCGATTCCGGTTTTAGGATCAACAATATGAGAATATCTTTTCCCTTCATATTCCAGATATCGGTAAGTTGGTCCGGAAGTAGCTATGCCTACATTAGCGTACTCAATGGTTTCAATTGAATCTCTGCCGGAAGAAATCACAATTTTCCAGCCTTTTTCACCCGGAGGCGGATCCATCAGGGCAAGTTTTCCACCTGCATCAATCATGGCAGATTTTATACCAAAACTTTTTAAAACCTTTATAGCTTCATCGGCGGCAAAACCCTTACCCAAGCCACCAATATCCAGGCGCATGCCCTTTTCTTTAAGCTGGATACTTTGTGTGCTTATATCAAATTTAACTTTTGCATAGCCCGTTTTACCGAGCGCGTCCGCAATCAATTCCTTATCCGGAAAATACCCTTTACGCGTCGCACGCCGCCACTCTTGTACAATCGGCCCTAATGTTGCATCAAAAGCTCCTCCGGTTTTTCGACTGATATCATCTGAGACGAACAAAATATCAAATAAATCTTTGCTTACGCGAATCCATTTCCCGCTTCCGGATTGGGCAGATACGGCGTTAATCTCACTGTCGTCCCGATAATCGCTTAGCTCAACATTCAAGTCTTCAATTCGCTTCAAAGCACTTGCCGCCGCATTATTCGCCAGCGTATCGTTTGACGCATAAATGATAAGTTTGAATGGTGACCCCATCAGGCCTTTTTCAAATGAATATCTCTTTTCCTGCGCAAAAATTTGACTGGGAAAATAGCAAAGAAGAAATAGAATCGCTACATTCGGTATATAGTAACGCTTTGAACCAGCGTTTTTAATAAAGTGGAACGAACGATATAATCGGGTGAAACTGAATCTATTAAATGCTATTATCATTTTATCAGCAGGTCTGCTCTTAATTGCTACGGGTGCTTTCATAAAACAAACCCATATCCAATACAGCAATCCCGCGATGTTAAGCGGTCTTACCATTGAATTCTTAGGAACCATCTGGCTCGTTTTAAGCCTGAACCGCAGGCGCAAAAAAAGTTAAAGTTTGCTTGCCTTGTTTCTCAGATAGAAATCAGCCAGAACCACTGCCGCCATGGCTTCAACGATTGGTACGGCACGCGGAACCACGCAAGGATCATGACGACCTTTTCCTTGTACAATCGCTATGTCACCTTTTTCATCTACACTTTCCTGATCCTGCATAATGGTAGCAACAGGTTTGAAAGCAACGCGGAAATAAATATCTTCCCCGTTGGAAATCCCGCCTTGAATCCCTCCGGAATGATTGGAACGCGTATGAACTTTGCCAAGATCATCGATGTAAAAAGCATCATTATGCTGGGAACCAAGCATGGCCACACCGTCAAATCCACTTCCATACTCAAATCCTTTCACTGCATTAATACTTAACATCGCTTTGCCAAGCTCAGCATGTAATTTGTCAAAAACAGGTTCTCCCCATCCAGCCGGAGTGCCTTTAATTACGCAATTGACAACACCGCCAATCGAATCACCTTTTTTACGTACATCATCAATGTAGGAAAACATTCTTTCGGCCATTTCCGGATCCGGACAACGCACTGCATTGTTTTCAGTTTGTGACAGGTCAAGTTCCGTATAGGACTTATCCAGCTTCATAGCACCAACCTGAGATACATATGCCTGAATATTTACACCAAAATTTGCCAACAACAATTTTGCCAGAGCACCAGCGGCTACGCGCGCTGCTGTTTCACGTGCCGAGCTTCTGCCCCCGCCACGGTAATCGCGTACTCCATATTTAACCTGATAGGTATAATCTGCGTGTGAGGGGCGATATTGTGCTGCTATATGCGAGTAATCTTTACTTCGCTGGTCTTCATTCCGAATGACCAATGCAATGGGTGTACCCGTAGTTTTTCCTTCAAAAACCCCTGATAAAACTTCGAATTCATCCGCTTCTTTCCGCTGCGTGGTGATACGTGACTGCCCTGGTTTACGGCGCGTTAGTTCACTTTGAATAAAGTCTGTATCAAAATCCACTCCTGCCGGACATCCTTCAATCACAACACCGATCCCTACGCCGTGAGACTCCCCAAATGTGGAAATCTTAAATATTTTTCCGTATGTACTACCCATGAAATTTATTTTCTTAATATCCAGACCATTGTGATTAACAATAAAATGACAATCGCGTTAGTCGCTTCTTTTAATATTTGTTTAAAATCGAAATACTCTTTGCTGCTGTCCAGCCGTTCAATATTATCATACAACCCTGCCGAGCCGTGCAGCGAGATGTTCCCAAGCTTATAATCTTCACCACGTACCGTCAAGGTCTTCTGCGAGATCAGCGTATCGTATTTTGCCGTTATAGGATTAAAATAAATCCACTGAAAATATCTTCCCAAAGGAAACGTACCGTCTTGCCTGGGGACAACAAAATAATCAAAACTTTTCTCCCCTGAGACATTCTGATTACTCATTTTAATAATCCGGCTAATGTCTGGCGGATAAAAATCAAAGGCTGAATTCGCCGCAATTTCCGGAGTCGGAATGGAAGCTATATTTCCTTTTCCTTCAATCCGGAATAAATATCTGATACTTTCTCCGGGATAAACCAGCTTGCTCGACAGCCTTTCTACAAGGTTATATTCCCCTACGGCAATCTGATCTTTCAAAGGATGCGGTGGCAGCGGTTTTACAGTAATTTTTATTTCTCTCGACCGAAATGGTTTTACACTCCTGGCCTCACCTTCTTTATTGATTCCGGTAACCAACATATTCAAAGTTACCGAAGGAAATATAATATCCTGTAACGTCATCGGGAAAAACTGTGCCTGGTATAAGTTGTACTCGGTGTATTTTCTTCCGCCTATTACAAGACGACGTTTGATAATTTCTTCAATACCAAGGTTCTCTTCCCAGCATCCAACCGGCCGAAGTTTTTTCAAAATTGCCTGTAGTTGCGTATTAACCTGGTAAAAATCCATTTGGACAGGTGCATTTTCTGCAACATACAGGGAAATCCGCAAAGCAAAACCTTCCCTGATAAAAACACTTTTTTTATTTGCGCCAACGGATAAAAAAATATCTTCTCCATTATTTTTTGACTCAGGAACCAACGAAATCTCGTCCTGAGCCTGACCTTCTGCTTTAAGTACACCAGAACTGTATGTGACCGTTAATTCCTCAGATTTTATTTTAATACCATTCACAATGACGAAAAATGCATCTATGTTGTACGTTCCTTCTTTTAAAGCAAAATATTGCTGACTTATCGTTTGTACAACAACCTTTTTCCCACCTATGGTATTGATGGCACTTGTCGCCGATTTACTTCTTTTTTCCAGTCCTGCAATCTCAGGAAAAGTAACAGAAGGACGGTTCTCTTCGTCAGGCACCACTACTGAAATAGTAAATGGCTCATCCATTTTAAGATTTTTTGATCCAAATTCAATAATTGGATCATTATTTATAACTTGCGCTTGAATAGTACAAGAAAAACACAAAATTATGCTTAAAATTACATATAATTTCATGGAAAATATTCGTTACACTAATTGGTAATCGTAGTGGGACAACATTCCCTCAGGCTTTTTCTAATATCGTGTCTTACCTAAACCACAAAACTACATAATACTATGGCCTCTATGCTTGAATACATTAAAATTATTCTGCAAAAGGTTAGTTTCGACCGCAGATTGTTTGAAAAAGAATTAAGAAAAGCAATCCGCATGTTAATGCCCGCTGAAGTAAAACGTTTAAGAAACTGGTGCTATGAGAATTACGGTGCTGTACATTTAAATGTACTTAACAATTGCTTTCCGCTGCCATCTACACTTGGCTGATCTATTAAATACAGAATCATAAAATTATTATTCAAAATAAACGTAAAAACCCGCCGAAATATTCGGCGGGTTTTTACGTTTATTTCTTCGGTTTTACTTTTTACTTCTTCTTTGGAGCTGGTTTCTTAGCAGCGGCAGCTTTTGGCTGAACTGTTCCTGTAGAATCAGTCGCTGCCGAAGGAGCCATTCCAAGTGCCTCTTTTGCAGCAGCACTGTTTGGATCTACTGCAAGCAACTTAGTCCAGTATTCCTTAGCCTTCGCTTCATCTTTCAATGTAGTTTGTGCGTGGAACGCCAAATAGTTGTAAGCCAATTTCAAATATGATTTGTATTTCGAAGGATCAGGATCCTTTTCAGCAAGTTCAGCAAGTTTCATGTAATAAGGAGCCGAAATTCCTTTATCGATGTTTTCCTGCTTATCATATGCATTGTAAAGTGCACTAGCTCTCCAGTAGTAACCATATGGCCAATCCGGAAGTTTTTGCGTAACAGTTGCAAAAGTCGAGTCAGCAGACAAATACATTGCTCTTTTATTGGCAGCAATCTGGGCACTGTCACCCGCTGTGTTATTCAAAGCACCAAGTGCACCAGCCGACTGGAACTTAGAAAGACCTAAGTAATAGTAATCGTTTGCTGTCGCCTTTGCAGTATCCAGATTAATACCTTTGTAATATGTAGTAGCAGCATTTGGGAAATCTTTTGCAGCATAGTATAAAGCACCAACTTCTTTATAAGTAGTTGCAGCCTCTGCCTTGCTTGTATCCAAATCTGCACCTTTCAAGATGTAAAGTATACCTGTTGAATCGTAACCTTTTCCGTCAGTAACTTTTGAATTGTAAGCACGTCCAAGATATTTATAGTCATCACCAACGATTTTTTCCGGAGCAACTTTAATAAACTCATTCAAACTTTCAATTGCTTTGTCCGGGTTATTGGTTTTGGCATAAGACCATCCGTACATACGAAGTGTTATAGGGTTGTTGATTTTCCCTTTCATTTCGTCCAGGATTTGCAATGACTTTGTGTAATCATCTGCCGTAAATGCAAACTGAGCAGCACGAAGTTTTGTCTCAGGATCTGTATTTCCGCTTTTCTGCATATAAAGATCGTAGTTATCAGCAGCTTGTTTGAATTTCTGAGCAAAGAAATAAAGTTCTGCCAGATCTTTGTAAGCCGGACCAAAATTAGGATCTGCTTCAATTGCTTTTTTGTAGTTTTCAAGAGCAAGATTGTAGTTCTTACCTCTCAAATAAACTGAACCAATACGGTTGTGGGCAACTGCATAATTCGGTTTTGCAGTTAATGCATACTCGTAAGCTGTTACAGCAGCACCACCTTCGTTACGCAACATCAAAGCATCACCCTTTGCGATATAAGCATCTGCAAGATTTTTGTCTCTTTTTACTGCTTCATCCAAAAGTCTGATTGCCTCAGCAGGATCATTTTGTTTTTCGAACAAAGTGTAAGCCTCACCGATACGGAAAAGAACCTCTGCATCTTTGCCTTTTTTCTTTTCTGCCACATCAAAATAACCCTTTGCTTTTGCACGGTCACCTTTTCCAAGCGCTACGGTTCCAAGGCCAACCTGATTCAAATAAGATTTTTCATCCAGTTGAATCCCTTTTTCAAAAGCTTTTTGCGCCTCATCCAGATTTTTAGTGATTACGTAATAGTATCCAAGGTAATATTGATTGTCAGCTGAAGGCGTACCCGTAGCCAGTTTTGTAAACAAATCACCTGCGTCCTTATTACGTTCAGCGTGCAACAAAGCCAAACCGTCCTGTACTGTTTGTGCGTGTACCTTTACCAAAGAAAATACGCATAATACCAGCGCTACTAACTTCATTCTCATGTTTCTGTTCATTTTTACCCGGTTAATATAATGACAAAAATTTGGCCTTTCAATAAACAAGTTCCAAATGTAATAAATTGTATAAGAACACTAAAAATTTTGTCCAGTCCTTATTTCCAGTTCTCTTGGATACACCACGGTTGGAATAAGCCCCATCTTTTGAATAATAAGCCCGCCAACGTCCCTTGCAATATAATTTAACATCCCACTGCCGAGTCCGGCGTAGCCTTCCCTGATGACAACATATACATCACGGGAAAGGGGATAGTTTTTTAACTCTAATCCATTTTGAAATGGTTGATAATATTCAGCAATTGAAGCTGGATTCGAATTTTTGGAAACACCTAAAACCCTGATTCCTTTTGAAAGCTCTATTGCGAGTTTATCATGACCATCACTAATCCAGTTAACGCCAATAAATCCCAGGCTTAAAGGATTCATTTTAATCTCGTCAACTACATTCCTGTTCGATCCGGCAGACTTAATTCTAAGTTTCTGAATACTCTTAAGATTAAACTTACTCATGACAAAGTTAAGATTACTCGAATTCGCATTATCAAAAACTAAGGTAATAGGCCCTTTTTGATTACTGCCTTTTAACTGAGACCAATCCGTTATTTTACCCTCAGCAATTAACTTTACCTCCTCTAACGTAATCAGGCTGTCAGTATTACTTTCATTCACAACAAGCGCAAGACCATCCAGAGCAATGTGATGCGATTTCTGTATACCATCCTGTTGTTTCACCATTAACACTTCCTTTTCACTTAGCTGTCTTGTGGTAAATACCATTCGGACACTGTCTTCCAGAAGTTCCAGAATTGCTTCCTGTTCAGGTTTGTAAACAACATTGAAGTGGGCTCTTGGATAAATACCCTCGTAGGCCTTTGTCAATGCATCTACAAGAGGCTTGAAAGATTCGTCAGCCGCTATGGTTATCGTTCCCTGAACAGGATTGTCCCTTTGCTCTTCTGAGCTTTTGGAGCATCCCGTTAAGAGAAAAGCTAAGCCTGTAATACATATTCCGGCCCTTAACAAATATTTCATGCTTCTGTTAATATAACTCATTTCTTCCAAACCCTGTAACCGCGGTAAAATCCGTATAAAATAAGTATGCCAGCAAAGGCATTTCTTTCCATACTACCAACAGGGAGCAAATTAAAAGATAAGGAGGAGGCGATCAAGTAGATCCCTCCTCCCATATATGTAAGAGCCATTAACAAAGAAGCAATTCCTATGATCTTCTCATGCAATGGTTTTTCCTTCATGAGTTACTCAAGTTGGAAATTAATAGGCAAGTTATACTTAACCCTAACTGCACGTCCTGATTGCTTACCTGGTTTCCACTTCGGCATTGCTTTCACAACACGGATAGCTTCTTCATCGCAACCAAAACCTAAGCCTTTAAGTACTGCAACATCCTGAATACTTCCATCCGTATTTACAACGAATGACATAAATACTCTTCCGGATACGTTGGCACGCGAAGCTGCACTTGGGTATTTAATGTTCTTTCCTAAATACTTGTACATTTCAGAAGTACCTCCTGGAAACTCAGGCTGTTGTTCAACCACAGTAAACACCTTTTCCTCAGCAGGAGCGGCTTCTACTACTGTTCCCTTACTTGGAGCAGCAACTTGTTCCGGAGCCACGATTACCTCGTTAGCGTTAGGATCACCTTCTACTGTTTTATCAGCAATTACTGCTTCTTTAAGATCCTCAACGGTTGGCGGAGGTGTTTCCTCAGGAACTTTCTCATCCATCTTTACCTCAGGAGGCAAAAACTTCACCGTTGCTACCTTAGGCTGCTCGATTGGCGGCGGCGGTGGCGGTGGCGGCTCCGTCGGATCTATTGGCGGTGGCGGCAAGTTCATTAAATCCACATTAACCATTACTTCCTCTTTTTCTTCTTCGCCTTTAAACGCATCTATCAATGCAGGAGAAAACATTGCGAAAACAAAAAGAGCAGCGCCGATCAAAGTTGATTTGGTAATATCTGCACGATATCCCTTTCTCAGTGAAAATGCACCATACGCCTTATTACGATTAGCAAACACTATATCATCCAGTGTTGCATTCGGGCTAACTTCTGCCATGGCGTTTAAATTAAAATGTTAAAAATAATATTGGTTACTAAACCTTAATAAGTATTAAGGTTTTACTTTGTCTCCAAGTAACTTCTTTTCCGAATCGGTAAGGTTGTCTACAAGAGCGTACTTCTTAGACTTAGTGATCGCCATTTCATCAAGGACATCCACCATGTTTTTGTAAGTAGAAACTACCGTAGGCTTAATAACGCAAACGAATGCGCCATAACCTTTCTCATCCTTAGCGTTTGCTGCATTGATACGATTAGATGATTCAAAAATCACACTTCTCAATTCAGAACCGAAACGCGTTGTTTTCAAAGATTCTTCTGCCTTAGGATCATCAGCTGCAACACCGTCAAGGTAGTATACATCATCATTTTTACCTAAGAAGAGTGTTAATACCTTCGAGGCTTTAAGTGGCTCGGTTTCATCATTCTTTTCTGTCTTGTCAGGAACGTTCAATGTCATAGACGTAGGCTTAGACATTGTTGTTGCAAGCATAAAGAATGTGATAAGCAAGAAACCTAAATCCACCATCGGAGTCATATCAACATTGGTGTTCAATTTCTTGCCGCGAACTTTACCGTCGCCCTTACCACTGCCACCGGTTTCTACTATAGCTGACATATTATTCTTTTATTTCAAGTGAAATACTTAATCCATCTTAAAACCAGCAGGAGCGGCTTCGCTACCTGTGATCAGATTGAACCGGTTGATATTCTGCGACTGAAGATTTCCTAGCACATCCTTGAAAACAGGGAATTTTGCAAGATTATCTCCTTTCAAAGCGATTCTCAATCCAGGATCTGCTTTTCTTGCGGCGTATACCCAGTCAGCTAACTCACTTGTTCCTGTTGAATCAACAGGAATACCTGGTTGTTTGATCTGAGCCATTTCTCCGTCCGGTGTATTCAAATAGGCTTTCAATTGATTTAAAGGAAATCCGAAGCTTGACTGAAGCGAGAATTTCTTTTTCTCTAAATCTGTGAATGAAATTCCTTTTGATTGAGCGATGTTATCCAACATTGAAATACGTGTTGGCTGAGCATCTACACCAAAGAAAACTTTACCCGTTTTGTCAATACTAATGATCATAATTTTATCATCCGGCACTTTAATCGTAGAAACCGAACTTGGAGTTGTAACCTCCGCGTCATTGGTTTTAAACGTCGCCGTCATAATAAAGAATGTCAGTAGCAAGAACGCCAAATCCACCATGGGCGTCATATCCATATGAGGTGGATGTTTCTTGGGCTTAACTATTGCCATAACTTTACAAATATATAAGTTTTTTTAATATTAACGATAATTATATATCAATAGTATATAATTATTAATAATGAGCTGCAAAATTTTGCTGAATGCTCAAACCAATTTCGTCAATACTGTAAGTCAGGTCATCAACACGGCTGTTCAAATATGCATAAGAAACAGTTGCAATAGCAGAAGTACCGATACCAATCGCTGTGTTGATAAGGGCTTCAGAGATACCAGCTGCAAGTGCACTTGAATCAGCTGCACCACCAGCAGCACCAAGAGCCGCGAACGCCTTGATCATACCAAGTACCGTTCCAAGAAGAGCGATAAGGGTAGATGCTCCAGCAAGAGTTGCAATGATAGTTAGGTTTTTCTGTAGCATAGGAAGTTCAAGCGTAGTAGCTTCATCAACTTCTTTCTGCAAAGCAGCAAGTTTTTGTTCTTTGTCCAGTCCGCCATCAAGAGCAAGTTGTTTGTATTTAATCAAACCTGCTTTGATAACATTACCAACTGAACCTTTTTGTTTGTCACATTCTTTGATTGCTTCGTCAACTTGGTTTTTGTCAAGAAGCGCTTTCACTTTACGCACGAATGAATCGATGCTGCCAGTACCATTTGCTTTACCAATTGTGATCATACGCTCAATTGTAAACACGAGTACAATAAGAAAACAAGTCAATAAAATTGGTACAATTGGTCCTCCTTCGTGAACAATACCGAAATAGTCACCTGGTTTTGGCCCTTTTTCATGATCTCCGTCGATAAAGTGATCAGGAGCTCCTAAAACAAAAATGTAAACACAAAGGGCAATAACAAATAGTAGGGGGATTACCAATGCCGGGTTCAAACCACCTGAGCCTTTTGGTGCTGCTGTTGCAGGCTTTGGTGCTGGTGCCGGAGTCGTTGCTTTCTTTTCCATCAGACTTACTTTTAAAGGTTAAATTGAGATTTTGGTTGTGAATTAAATAAAAGTTTTGGTTAAACTAGGATTTTGTAAAATAAAATTTTGATTGTGGTGTTACCATTTTGAATTCTACAAAAGTATGAGTTTTCCTTTTAAAAAAAAGCAAGCTTTTGTCTGGTTTTTTTATTCTAATTCTGCATAAAATATTTGTCAATTGTACATTTTAAAGAATACCCAGATCAATCACTTTTGGTTTTATTCCGTATTTTTCATTGATAAAGAACGATATATAGGTTGTTTTATGAGTTATATAAAATTGCACTATACACTTCAAAGCCTGTGAACATATTTTTTTAAAATGCCGATACCATTTTAAAATATTTTACTTTTGACTTAGAAAAGCAAATATTATTTGTCAACTACTCGGTCAATTTAGGATATTTTAAATATGCTTTGGTCTCAAAAATCTGTCATTCTCAAATTCGGATTATTTTTAACTTGGTAAATCCGATTTTATACCACCATTTCCTGCTAAAAAACGAACTTCTGTTTGAGTTCGCAAAAATGTGGTAATTTTGAATTCTATTTTACCTCCGGACGCTAACATAACAAATTCTTAACATAATGAAAATTGATCACGATTCGTTAAAGAAAATCGCTCATCTGGCCAGACTTCATGTAAAGCCCGAAGAGGAGGCGGCTCTACTCAGCAGCATGGATAATGTTTTAACCTGGATGGAACAGCTTAATGAGATTGATACCGAAGGTGTGGAGCCTTTGACCCATATTATGGATGAAGTCAACAGTTGGCGTGAAGATGCAGGAAATAACAGACTTTCCCGCAAAGAAGCACTTGCTAACGCTCCAAGTCAGGATGGTATATATATAAAGGTACCCAAAGTTATAGAATAGGTTACTATTATATAAGGTTGAATTCATCCGCATCCAGATAAGCCGGAAAAGATTGTCTGTATTTCTGAAGCTCCGGCTTTGAGAAATGTACTGTCTTTTCTGTTTCCTTATTACCCAGACTAATAAGCGGCTCACCCAAAAAGTCAAGTCCGACAGAATCGCCCTGATATGCTACTCCATTGCCATCGTCGCCTATTCTGTTTACACCTATGACATAACTCTGATTTTCAATTGCCCGGGCTTTGAGCAAAGTATTCCAGGCGTGCGCTCTGCGCAATGGCCAATTTGCCACATAAATTAACAGATCATAAGGATCTGACGCAAGATTTCTGCTCCATACCGGAAAACGCAGGTCATAGCAGATCAGAGGAAAAACTTTCCAGCCTTTCCAATTGATTTGTATCGGCGTACTCCCCGGTGTGTAGTTCTGATGCTCCTCACCCATCCGGAACAAATGGCGCTTGTCACTGTAAACAAAGTGCCCATCCGGCTGCATACAAACAAGACGGTTAAAATACTTCTCTTTTTCTTTTACAGCGAAACTGCCAATGACAAGGGCATCGGTTTTTAACGCCATATGTTTTAACCACCTGGTCGTGGTAAGATTCATAGGTTCGGCAAAGCGCGTATCCATTGTAAAACCTGTATTAAACATTTCAGGTAAAACAATGATATCAACCGGTTTTTTGATATCCGAAATCTTTTCCTCCAGCGAAGAAAGATTGGCCGTCACATCTTCCCAATATAATTCAGTTTGTATCAGACAAACAGCTAGTTCATCAACCGGATGGATGGTCATAATTCAGAGATAAATACTGGAAAAATGTGACTTGAATGTTATCTGCGGCCAGGGAAACGCATACGGTAATCTGCATCCGTTTTTCCTTTGGAAATATCCGACAGTTTTTTCTTGATAACCTGCTTTTTCAGGGTTGGAAGATAATCCACAAATAATTTACCCAACAAATGATCATATTCATGCTGGATAATCCGGGCGGCCATACCCGTGTATTCTTCTGTATATTCATTCCAGTCGGTATCACGATAACGGATCACCAATCTTTCCGGACGATACACATCTCCGCGTATTCCCGGAATGCTGAGACATCCTTCTTCAAATGCCCATTCTTCACCATCTTCTTCCAATATTTCCGGATTGATAAATGTCTTTTTGAAACCCACCAGGCTCAAATCTACTTCATCGTCGTCGTCATCATCTTCATCTTTTTCACTGAAAGGAGTTCCGTCTGCCACAAATACACGGATATTCAAACCAACCTGCGGCGCAGCCAAGCCCACGCCATTAGCAGAATACATCGTTTCGAACATATCCGCCGAAAGCTTTTTAAGATCCATTTCGTCTTTTTCGATAAAACGCGTTGGCTTTCTTAATATTGGGTCGCCGTAAGCTACGATTGGGTAAATCATCTTAATTAGGTATAGAGATTTTTAGTTAATTTAATGTAAAACATGTCATCAGGAATTACCTCCTGCTTTCCATGTACGATTGTAAAATAATAGTAGCACTGATCTTGTCAATGTTTCCTTTTTCTCTTCTGTCACTTTTTTTTGACCCGCCAGCGATCATGGATTGCAAAGCCATGGATGACGTAAAACGTTCATCATGTGGGTGAACAGGAATCTCGGGAAAGTTCTTTTTCAACAATTTAATAAATGCATGCACACGCTGCGCATTCTCGCTTTCGGTATTGTCCAGCCGCCTCGGCATGCCAACAATGAATGCCTCAACGGCTTCACCAACAGCATATTTTTTTAAATAATCCAACAGATCGTGCGTTCTGACTGTATCCAGTGCGGTTGCAATAATCTGCAAAGGATCCGTGACAGCAATTCCTGTGCGCTTGGCACCATAATCAATAGCCAATAGACGAGGCATTTTTTTATTCAATAGGTGAATAGTCAATATATGACTAAAAAATATCTTGCAAAGATAAGACCTTTCACTTAGCTTTCCCTGATTCGGGTTCCCGATAATAGATTTTGATACATGCATCACAGAATCCCATTATCTTTGTCGATATGATTGAAAAGCGCTGGATACATAACCCTGAATTACCCTCTGATCAACTTGAAGTTGCCGGTGAGCTGGCTGAGGCATTAAAAGTGAACCAATTTCTGGCTACACTTTTAGTACAACGCGGCATTACTGATTTCGAAAAATCCCGTAATTTTTTTCGTCCGGACTTATCACATTTGCATGATCCATATTTGATGCAGGATATGCACCAGGCAGTGGAGCGTTTGTCAAAAGCGATCGCTGGTGGAGAAAAAATTCTTGTTTACGGCGATTATGATGTGGACGGAACTACTTCTGTGACCTTATTTTATGGTTTTTTAAGAAAAATATATGATAAGCTCGACTATTACATTCCCGACCGGTATAATGAAGGTTACGGCGTATCGTGGCAAAGTATAGATTTTGCACAGGAAAATGGCTTTACTTTAATTGTCACCCTGGATTGCGGTATCAAATCTGTTGATAAAGTAACAGAAGCTAACAACCGGGGAATCGATTTTATCATTTGCGACCACCACCGTCCGGGCGACGAACTTCCGCCTGCCATTGCTGTTCTTGATCCAAAAAGACAAGATTGCCTTTATCCTTATAAAGAACTGACAGGCTGCGGTGTCGGATTTAAATTATTGCAGGCTTTCTGCATTCAGCATAACATTCCGCAGGAAACACTTTTTGAATATCTGGATCTGCTGGTTGTCAGTATTGCCGCGGATATTGTCCCGATAACAGGCGAAAACCGTGTACTTGCCTATTTTGGTTTGCAGAGGCTGAATGCTGCGCCCAGAATCGGAATGAAAGCGCTGATCAACATCGCAGGTATTACCGGAACGCTGGACATTACAAATGTAGTATTCGGATTAGGGCCCAGAATTAATGCGGCCGGACGAATAAAACATGCCAAAGAAGCGGTTAGACTTTTATTGTCCGAGGAAGAACAGGAAGCAAATGATTTTGCTTTTGAAATAAATCAACACAATAGCGAACGAAGAACTTTTGACAGCAGCATAACTGAGGAAGCATTATTCATGATTGAAAATGATTCCTGGTTTACGGAAGCCAGAAGTACAGTACTATATAAGGAAGACTGGCATAAGGGAGTCATCGGAATTGTTGCCAGCCGTTGTATTGAAAAATACCATCGACCAACCATTATACTGACACAATCGCATGGAAAGGCGGCAGGTTCTGCCCGTTCCGTCCCCGGGTTTGATGTATATGAAGCTATTGAAGAATGTTCTGAACTGCTCGAACAATTTGGAGGACATACTTTTGCAGCCGGATTAACGCTGCCGCTGGAAAATATCGATGCATTCAGAAAAAAATTCGATCAGATTGTCAGCAGCAGAATTCTTCCTGATCAATTAATTCCAATGATTAACATTGATCTGGAACTGGATCTGAATGCGGTAACGGCCAAGTTTTATAATATTCTCAGACAAATGGGGCCTTTTGGTCCGGGGAATATGACGCCGGTTTTTGAAAGCAGAAATGTGATGCTGGCCGCACAGCCGGTTATCCTGAAAGAAAAGCATATTAAATTTGATGTAAAACAAAACGGATCGGGCATTTTTACGGCCATCGGTTTTGGGATGTCCCATTTTTATCCGGAATTGATCCAGGGAAAACCTTTTTCCATTTGTTATAATCTTGAAGAAAATAACTTTCGGGATAAAAAAACGTTACAATTGTTTTTGAAGGATATTAAATTTCATTAAACCACCTGACGGTAATTGAATTACTATAATTGAACAATGATATTAAGAACCGAAAATCTGGTCAAAAAATACGGAGCGCGTCTTGTTAACAATAATGTAAGCTACCAGGTTGAACAGGGAGAAATTGTAGGACTGCTTGGTCCGAACGGCGCCGGCAAAACAACATCGTTTTACATGGCGGTGGGTCTGGTAAAACCCAACAGTGGAAAGGTGTACCTCGACGATAAAGATATCACCGATCTTCCTATGTATAAACGCGCACGGCTTGGGCTTGGTTATCTGGCTCAGGAAGCTTCGGTTTTCAGATCGCTGACGGTTGAGGAAAATATCAAAGCTGTTTTGGAAATGACCGACCTCTCCAAAGCAGATCAAAAACAAAAAGTGGAGGAATTGCTCGAAGAATTTCACTTGCAACACGTAAGGAAGAGCAAGGGAATGGTTTTATCAGGTGGAGAGAGACGCCGGACTGAAATTGCCCGGTCACTTGCTGTTGATCCGAAATTTATTTTGCTGGATGAGCCTTTCGCAGGAGTTGACCCCATTGCGGTAGAGGATATCCAGAGTATTGTTGCAAAATTGAAAACAAAAAATATTGGTATTCTCATTACGGATCACAACGTAAATGAAACGCTTTCCATCACAGATCGTGCTTATCTTTTATTTGAGGGAAAAATTCTGAAACAGGGAAGCGCGGAAGAGCTGGCGGAAGACGAACAGGTAAGAAGAGTTTACCTTGGACAAAACTTTGAACTTAAACGAAAAGTATAATCCATAAACCTCCAGCATAGAAAAGGGAACGCTCTGGGCACTCCCTCTCTTACAATTATTCACCATGAACTGTATTTACTAAAACTTATTTTTTAGGGCACTTCTTACAGTATTTCCCTTTCTTTTTATACGCTTTGCAACAATCCTTAAAAACGCATTCTCCTTGCTGGATCAGCGATTTTGACCATAATTCGTTTGGCTCTGCAAGTACTGTTGGTTCACTAAAAATCAATCCGTTCATTTCATCTCCGTTATTACTTGGACAAATGTAGTATCTATTTAGAATCATTCAAAACTTTTATTAAAATTATTTTGAACAAATCTAAATAGATAAACGAAAACTGATTTACAAAACCGGAAACGGGTCTTTAAATTTTTGATTAGTTTCCATTTGAAGGATTTCTTTGTTTGTGCATAAACAAAATTCCAATTCCGATAAAATCAGTTCCTTATCCAGATCCTGGCCAATAATGACGAGTTCATTGGTTCGGTCACCAAACCTCCCCCACCGAGATTCGATCGATTCCCTGTTTTCCATATAAGACTGATAACGAATTCTTTGGCTTAATGGCATACTCGCCCACCAGACTCCGGCACTTTCCGCCCGCAAAGAACCACCGGCCTGGCTCCAGTTGAGGGCATTGGCCGGACGGGAAGCAATCCAGAATAATCCCTTACTGCGAATAATTCCGGATGGCCAGTTTTGTGAAAGATAATGCCAGAAACGCTCCGGATGAAAAGGACGTTTATTCCTGAAAACAAAAGAATTAATTCCATATTCTTCCGTTTCGGGTACATGAGTACCATTTTCAAGTTTTCTGAGTTCCTGGATCCAGCCTGCAGATTGAGATGCCTGATCGTAATCAAACAATCCGGTATTAAGAATATCTTTTGATTGTATTTTAGAAAAAGTGCTTTCAATAATCCTGGCAGTAGGATTCAACGCTTTTAGCACTGCATTTAACTCAGCAAGATGTGCAGGAATTACCAGATCAACCTTGTTCAGAATAATCACATCCGCAAATTCGATCTGATCTGTTAATAAGTTTACGATGGTCCGCGTATCAGATTGGTCATCATTAAGGTCCCGGCTGACGATTGTATCCAGTGACCCAAAATCCTTTGAAAAATTCAGTGCATCAACAACTGTAACCATGCAATCAATCGTCGCCCATTGCGAAAGATCAATTCCATTTTCTTCATCCACAAAACTGAATGTCTGCGCAATAGGAACGGGTTCGGAAATACCTGTACTCTCAATCAGCAAATAATCAAACCGATTTTCCTTCGCCAGCTTTTCCACTTCCACCATTAAATCTTCCCGAAGTGTACAGCAAATACATCCATTAGACATCTCCACAAGTCTTTCTTCCGTTCGGCTCAACGTATTTTCATTTTTCACCAACTGAGCATCGATATTCACCTCGCTCATATCGTTGACAATAACGGCCACTTTCAATCCTTCTTTATTATGCAGGATATGATTCAGCAGTGTGGTTTTGCCAGCACCTAAAAAGCCACTCAAAACGGTGACCGGAAGTTTATTATTTTTCATACTTCGCCTGTTATATATTTGCAACATAGTTGCAAATATATAACTAAGGTTATTTAATGCAACAATGTTGCATTAAATAACCTTACAAATCCTGAACTTCATGCCCTTTACCACGCAAAATCCGTACAATTTCCTTTCGCGAAATCCGGTTACTCTGAAATGTAAGCAACAGACGATTATCCGCAATTTTAATCCGGTTTGATTTAACACCTTTGATATCAGCCAGATCCGATCTTAACTTTTCATAATTGCAGCGATCTGTCAGATTAATATGCAGTTGCCGATGATTTTTAAAAAGCTCAAACCGCTGTTCCGCCAAACGCTGATTTTCAGTTTTAAAAGGTTCGAAAGTGGATAAAACTAAGCCTGCAAAAGCAATGGCCAGGCTTGCAAAGTGCATAACCCGCTCACCGATGCCGCAAAAGCGTTTGAGCCGGAATTTGTCTAAAACCAGTCTGATTAGGAGATAAAAAATCACAACATACTGGATTCCGATAAAAACAAATTTATAGCTTGACAAGACATCTAAATAAGGACCAGAAATCGCTGCGATTGAAATTAATGGAAACAGGCAACAGCTCAAATGCAGAAAAATGGCAAGCAGTGTGACAGGCAGTGTAAAAATTGATCTGAAACGCATAATAGTAGACTACTCAATTGGATGATTCAAACTTTTTAATCACTTTTGCAACATAGTTGCAAATAATCAAGTTCAGTAATCTTATGAAAAAAATATCACTACTGGCCGGTCTGATTGCCATAAACATGCTCTGCTGCTGCACGAATCAAAAAGAAAAAAGTCAGGATCTGATCGAAGCAAATAAACTACATTTGGAATCCATCGCTATGCATGAAAGAGTTGAAGCCGAATTGAGTGCCTGGAAAAATAAGGCTAATGAACACAATGATTTGGAAACTAAACTTGACAGTCTGCATAATCTTGTGAAGTTATGGGAAGAGGGAGTGGTGGAAGTGCCTGGCTTTGAACATGCGCATAATGACGGCGAACATCATCATGAACACAAACCTGCACCACAGATGACTGACGAATCCATGCTGGAATATCAGCGTAATGCAAAAGAAGCGATTCAGGAATTATATCAAAATATCAAAACGCTGGAATAACGGCGATATCAAAATGAAAGCACTTATGATTATCCTGATGACAGCCAGCGCGTTGACACTCACCGCTGCTGTCGGTCCGCTTATTATAAACTGGAAGAAATTATCAGATGTCGAATTTACCAGAAAGCTGAACAAAGAAGTAAGTATGTACTTTTTATATCCGACATTCGGCCCGACGGTAAAAGCACTGGAAGGCAAAGAAATTCAAATCAAAGGATATATTATCCCGGTTGACGAGAATGAAAATATTTATGTCGTTTCAGCGCAACCAATGGCTATGTGCTTTTTTTGCGGAGGTTCGGGTCCGGAGTCGATTATGGAATTGCAGCTTAAAAATAAGAAACAAAGATTCAAAACCGATGAGGTCAGAACGGTGAAAGGTATCCTGCAGCTGAATCCCTCTGACATTGAGCATTTAAATTATATTTTGAAAAATGCAGTGGTGGTAGAATAAAAAATTCGGTCAGTTACCAGGTTAACCTGAAATCTGACCGAACTTGTATTTCGCCTTATTATACCTTATTTGATTTTTTCCCAGATCTCATGAACTGGCTTTCCAGCAGTGCTTTTACCCTTATGATCCCAGCGGCCGTTATCCAGTTTATAGTCAAAAGTAAGACTGTTCCCTACCCGGTTATTATCTTTGGAAAAGAACTCGATCCTCTCAGTATATTTTCCATTTTTTGCTGTGTAAGTGCCTCCGCCCGTATTATAAAATGTCTTTTCTGCCGTATCAAAAGCGATCCATTGAAACCGCGTTCCTGATAAAATTTTGAGCGTTTTTCTCGTTCCCTCCTGGTGAATTTTCACAAGCTCCCCTTGTCCGTCACTGGCACGTTCGGTAATTCTCCATGCTCCTGCCAGCGGGGCATTATCATTTTCATCAATTTTCATCCAAACCATCGCTTCCTCATATTTTAGCGTTAGGATTCCATCCTTTTTACTCACCGTGAAAACAATCGGGATACCTACTTTGGCGGTATCGGCAGGATTGAATTCCGGTGTATAGGTCAGTTGATCTCCCTTCATCGTAAATGGACCACCTTCTGTTCTTTCATAAGATTTATTCAATACACTATAAGAAGCAATCGTTAAATAATTGTCTGCCACGATTAGCGTGGAAGTGCTCCCCGTCGGCTCCTGGGATTTCCAGGCCCCTTTTGGCACCTGGCCTACGACAACGGTTCCGCAAAAAAGCAAGGCTATAATAATAAGTTGTTTCATTTGAATCTAGTTTACGTTTGTATGATTATGGTATCAAAATTATGCCAATTTGCGTAAAATGTATTTTAATCTCTGTAACCCTTATTTTAAAACCTCCTTCAAAACGTCCAGTGATCTTATTTCCCCTAATGTATCCATGTGAATTTTATAAAAATAGATCAGTTTTTCCAGAATATAGACTCTTCGCGATCTGTCCAGCGCTACTTCTATTCCATACCCATTTAATAATAATTGTTCTGTTGCATCATGCTCCTTCGTATCAGCAATATGGGGATAATGATTTTCCTTCAACTCCCCTTCCAGATCATTAATGCTTTCTACACCAAAACCCAGATACGAAGCCAGCTGTAACAGGAATTGAATGTGAAAGTTTTCAAACCGATCTTCCGCTTCATCGAGGTACAAAACAGAATTTTCGATAAACGCAAACAAAGGCTCGTTTGTCTCTTCCTCTTTTAAGGTTTTACCTAAAATCTCTGTGATAAACATCGCCAGACTGGATTTATACATATCATAAGGCAATGTTTGAAAGGGGTTGTAACACTTCATTTCAGAAATACGATGGATCGTATCCTCCTTGCTCTTATGATAAACCACCATATCCAGTAAAGTCAATGGCTGAAAAAGCGCTATCCTGTTTATTTTAGATTTGCTGCTCCGGACCCCATTCACCACATAACTCTGAATACCAAATGATTCGGTATAAATCTTCGCTATGATCGAAGATTCCCGGTATCGAATATAATTTAATGCAATTCCTCTGGTTTTATAAAGCATAGTTGAATATAGCGCTATTCTGCAAAATTAACCATTAAGCGCGTCATACCTTTATATAGATTACCCATCTGCATATATCTCTTGAACGCGCCGCGTAAGGCAGAAGCGAGCACTGATAAAGAGTCGAAAATATACGGTAATTAAAAAAATTTAAAAACTTTCTAAATTAAACACCAGTTATTTTTAAGGCAATAAATATAAAAAAACCGAGTTAATATTTTCATTAAACAAGCAAAATGTATCCTTCTTGTTAAACTCGTTTACTTGTTTTGCCTTTTAAAATTTGATGGAGCAAAAAAACAGATAGATTAGAAGTTTTTTAAGAAAAAGGATTTGTACCTTTATTCTTCGTTTACGAACTAAGAATGTTTTTCGTTCGTTAACAAATTATTAAAAGGGAATAAGATTTGCAGCCAGCAAACGAACATATTTCTAACTCATTATTCTTCTCATGAGCGACGCCATAAAGCATGAGTGCGGAATTGCACTCATCCGTCTTCGAAAGCCATTTCAATACTATATTGACAAATACGACACGCCGCTATATGCCGTGCACAAGCTGTCTGTAATGATGGAAAAACAGGTCAACAGAGGGCAAGATGGAGCCGGAGTTGCCAACATCAAAATTGATGTTCCGCCTGGAAAACGCTATATAAGCCGTTACAGATCAGTAGAACCTCAGCCACTTACAGATATTTTCTCTAAAATTCATAAGAAATTCCGCAAGGGGCTTAAGAATAATAAAGAACGTATTTCCGATGCCAAATGGTTACAGGAAAATCTTGCATTTACGGGAGAAGTGTGGCTGGGTCATTTGAGATATGGAACACACGGAACCAATGAAGTAGAAAACTGCCACCCAATGCTTCGCCAAAGTAATTGGAGGAGCCGGAATTTAGTGATGGCAGGTAATTTCAACATGACCAATGTTGATGAGCTTTTTGGAAAATTAGTATCCCTGGGACAACACCCAAAAGAGAAAGTGGACACGGTTACTGTCATGGAGAAAATTGGACATTTTCTTGATGAAGAAAACCAGCGTGTTTTTGATCGCTTCAAAGGAATTTATGAAAATCCGACTTTATCGGATGTGATTGAAGAAAATATTGATCTTCAACGATTGCTTTACAGATCATGCCGTGATTTTGACGGCGGATATACCATGTGTGGGCTGACAGGTTACGGAGCTTCTTTTGTAATTCGTGATCCGGCGGGAATCCGCCCTGCATTTTATTATGCAGATGATGAAGTTGTAGTTGTTGCCTCTGAAAAACAAGCGATTAAAGCTGCTTTTAATGTAGATTATTCACAGATTCAGGAAATTACGCCGGGTTCTGCACTTATCATTGATAAAAACGGAGAATATAACGAATTCCCTATTTTGCCACGTCTTGAAAAACGCTCATGCAGTTTTGAACGTATCTATTTTTCAAGAGGTACCGATCCGGATATTTATTACGAGCGCAAGCAGCTGGGTAAATTACTTATTCCCCAGATCTTGAAAGAGATTAATTACGATCTTGAAAACACGATTTTCTCTTATATTCCAAATACTGCCGAAACCTCGTTCCTTGGAATGATTGAAGGCTTGGAAGAATATTTGGCCAAAAAGAGAAAACAAGCGATCATGGATGGGATCCTTTTCGAGGCTGATCTTGAAAAAGTACTTTCCTTCCGGCCACGTATTGAAAAGCTGGTGACAAAGGATGTTAAGTCCAGAACCTTTATCACTGCGGATGCACTTCGTGACGATATGGTTTCAAGTGTGTACGATACCACTTTTGAAGTTGTTCGTAAAAACGTAGATACGGTCGTTATTATTGACGATTCTATTGTGCGTGGAACTACACTTGAAAAGAGTATTCTGACAATGCTTGACAGATTACAGCCGAAGAAAATCGTGGTTGTTTCTTCTGCACCGCAGATTCGTTTCCCGGATTGTTATGGTATTGACATGTCGAAAATGAAGGATTTTGTAGCTTTCAGAGCTGTTTTGAAACTGCTGGAAGACAGAGATCTTGATCATCTTCGTGAGGAAGTTTACACACAGGCTGTGGCTTCTATCGCAACAAAAAACTCATATCATACGAATTACGTAAAAGCGTTATATGATCCTTTTACAGATGAAGAAATTTCGAATGCAGTAGCAGAAATTATTCGTCCGAAAGATTTGAATGCAGAGTTATCTGTTATTTTCCAGACGGTTGATAATCTTCACAAAGCGTGTCCTAATCACCTGGGTGACTGGTATTTCACTGGGAATTATCCAACACCGGGAGGGAACAAAGTGGTTAACAAAGCATTTGCAAATTCCCACGAAGGAAAGCTGGAAAGAGCTTATTAACAAAGACTTTCTTATATATTGCAGCAGTCGTCTGGTTTTCCGGGCGGCTGTTTTTTTATATATAAACTTTACTTCCTGCAATCTTCAACGTGATTTCCCTGCCAATTAATACAGAAATTTATCTTGGCTTTATTTCATTATTATCTAATTTGGCACTTTAATAAAACCTTAATCTTATGACCATATTCAACAAATTTATTTTTGGTAAAATCTTATCATTTGCATTTGTTCTTGCTTTGTTAAGCTTTTCTGCAAATGCACAGACGAAAGGAAGCCTTAACGACATTAGCTTTTTGGATGGCCGCTGGAAAGGAAATTACAATGGCGGAACCATTGAAGCTTCCTGGACTGCTCCCGAGGGAGACAATATCGTTGGATTTATCCGAATGGTGAAGGAAGGGAAAGCCACTTTGTATGAACTATTTGCGTTTGAACAAACGGAAAAAGGTCCTGTCGCGCACGTAAAACATTTCAAACCAGGGATGATTTCACTGGAAGAAAAGGAAGTTTCTGACACCTACAATTTTATTGAAGCTAAAAAGAATGAGGCTTTATTTGAAAAAGACGACATTTCCGTTCGTATCATTTATGAAAGACGGTCGCAAAATCAGCTGGTAATAAGAAGGGGGAAAACGGAAAATAATAAATGGGAATTTATTGACTTATTTGTCTTCAATCGTATTCCTTAATTTTTCAGGATCAGATATACGCCGGCTATTAACAAAATGGCGCCGCATATTCTGGCAAAATTAATTGGATGTACTGCAAAACCCTGGAAGCCGTAATGGTCTATGATCATTGCGGCTAACATTTGTCCGGCAATAACAAGACAGATCAAGTTCGCAGGGCCAATATCTCTGACAATAAAAATAACCGTCACAACGTAGAATGCGCCTAAAAATCCGCCTGCATACTTCCACAAACTGACCTCCCGGAAAGTATCCAGAGACGGAACCGGATTTTGATTAAAAAAGGGAAAAGCGACAACCAGTACGAGAAGGCCGAAACTAAATGAAGTTATTGCCGCCATAAGAGGATTCCCCAAAGCAACGCGCAGTTGCGCATTTACACCCGACTGCACGGTATTGGCCATGCCAATCATGAACGCCAAAAGCAGGAAAAACCAATTCATAAAATGCGGGATTGTAGCGGAGATTCCGGATTATTCAGAGATTTATTTCTTTAACTCATCCACCCTATCCGGCTCCACAGTACGGAAATGTCCGTAAACCCTCAGGATAATTGCAAGTGCGACCGTAACTTCCGCAGCCGCCACTACAATGACGAACAGAGCAAACAGCTGACCGCCAATCTTTTCCGGATCATGCCGGCTGAAAGCGATCAGGTTAATATTTACAGCATTCAGCATGAGCTCAATCCCCAATAAAATTCCTATCAAATGCTGTTTTGTAATCGCGATGGCCAGACCAATACAAAACAAAGCTGCCGCTACAATGAGATAATGTTCTACGGGAATAATAGTCATGAGGCTGGATTTCGGTTTAAGGCAAGATAAGCTGCGCCGATCAATGCGACCAGCAGTAAGATAGCTGCGATTTCGAAAGGCAAAAGATGACTCGTCATTAGTTCTACGCCGATTGTTTTTAGCGTGGAACGGGAAATATTTGTTTCCCCCGTCATCTTGAAATTTGAGGTTGCGATGATATAAGATAAAAATACAAACAAACTCGTCCCCACCAGAAACCCCCAGAATTGCCTTTTAATAGATACAATCACCCGATTAGGCGCAGTAGAAGCAGCTGATTTGTCCGCTTTTTGTGTAAGCATAATTCCAAATATCAGCAGAACAAGTATCCCACCAACATACACCATAATTTGTGTAACTGCAAGGAAATCAGCCCCTGCAAGTACATATAATGCCGCTACGCCCAGAAACGCCAGAAATAGTGCAAACGCTGCATATATCAGATTTCTGGAAAACAATATAAAGAGTGCCGATATAATCGCCAATCCGGAGAAACCATAAAATGCAGCTAATTCCATATTTACTAATGCTATTATTCCTGATCAGATTTTGGTTTAGGCTTCATTGTCGGACGAAACGCTGGTTTAGTTTTTGGGCTTTCCTCCTTTTGTTCACTTATATCGTTTAAAGGTAAGTTGTGGTCTATATCCTGAGCGGAATCAACAATGGGTGCAGCAGGCTTCGGCTTCATCGTTGGGCGGAAAGCAGGCTTGGAAACAGGTGCTGTTTCACTTATGGAATCCGGAACTGGAGAATCCACAACTGGCATATCAGCAGGCTTCGGCTTCATCGTTGGACGGAAAGCAGGCTTGGAAACAGGTGCTGGTTCACTTATGGAATCCGGAACAGGAGAATCCACAACTGGCGCATCAGCAGGCTTCGGCTTCATCGTTGGGCGGAAAGCAGGCTTGGCAACAGGTGCTGGTTCACTTATGGAATCCTGAACAGGAGAATCCACAACTGGCATATCAGCAGGCTTCGGCTTCATCGTTGGACGGAAAGCAGGCTTGGAAACAGGTGCAGCAGACTCACTTTCACTTCCTTCAATTGGCTCCGAAGAGGATACCTTCGGTTTCATGGAAGGTTTAAACGGTAATTTAGCCGCTGGCTTTTCTTTTGTTTCTTCTGAATTCTCCTCAGTTATAGATTTTGCTTCAGCGGGAGCAGGTTTTCGCGGCTGGAAAACCGGTTTCGGCTTGGAAACAGGTTCTAATGGCTCCTCCTGCGCAACAACTTCTTCCTGTTTCGGCTTTACAGTTGGCTTGAAAGCAGGACGCGCTACCGGTGTTTTTGGCGTAACCTCCGATGCTGTAACACCCTTTTGTGCCGCTTTCAACAATTCCTTTTCTTTCTGGAACTGTTCTAGAAGCTCTCTCTTTTCCTGCGCTTCATCCGCTGTGAGGTTACCAAAATTGTAAACCATATCGCGAATATCCAACTCGCTGTAATCAAAAGTCTTGGTCATGGTAAGACTCTCTGTCGGGCACACGGTTGTGCAAAGGCCGCAATAACAGCACTTTGCCATATCAATATCAAATTTGGCAGCGTATAAACGAATCGGTGAGCCGTCAGATGCCCTTCCCACCTCTTCGGTCGCTTTTATCACCTCAATTTCAATACAATCTACCGGACAAACTTTCACGCACTTATCACACACAATGCAGTCATCCATCTCATTATGAAGACGATACCTTCCATTATCCGGAACCGGGACTACCTCCTGAGGGTATTGAATGGTAACCATACCATCCTGCAAATCAAAGAAATTACCCGAACGTATATCAGTATTCATCCGACGTCTTCTCGCATCAAATAAATGGCGCAACGTCAGTTTCATACCCGTTAAAGTGGTATTGATTCCCTCTGATATATTTTTAAAATAACTCGACAACGTTCTCAGGTCTCAATTTTCAATTCATTACTTTCTTCGGAGGTTCCGAAAATAAGCCTATTACAAAGATAGAGTAAACTCTGAAAAAACTTACTTATCAGCGAAAACACCTTCCAATAAGGTCAATAATTCTTTCTGAATCGACTGCGTTTTGTCCTTCACATACCAGCGCTGAATATCTTCCGAAAACTCTTTATACGGCTTTACCGGATTTTCCTTATAAATTTCCAAAAGATGCTGCGCGCCTTCCGGCCTCGGCCCCCAGGTGAAAATCTCATTATATTCACTATCCACCGCAATAAGTTTCGGGATAGAGCGACCGCCTTTGGTAAGATACATGTCCATCAAATCCGGATTTTCATCACGAAGTAAAAGTTGCAGATCGATCAGTGGATTCAATTTTGCCATAGCAGCCAAAATCGGAATATTCTGTGCAGCATCACCACACCAGGCCTCCGTTAAAACGTACCAGCGCTGAGGAGCCTGAATCTGTTTAACCGCGATTTTCAGTCTTTCACTCAAAACAACGGTTTTATTTAACCGTTGCATCCGGTGTAAATTCAACTTGGTGTATTCATTCAACTCTTCTGACTGTTTTGGCCCGGTGGTTCTCCGCTCCATCACAACCAACTCCATCAATAAAATATAGTCCGGATAAGAATAAATATTTCGCTTCTTCTCGCTATGAAATAATTCCGCTACGTTTTTCATCAAAATCTATTTATACAAACAAAAAACCCTCACGCCATCACTTCAGTTCAGACAATCCTGTTCAAATATTTACTATAATCGGTTTGGACTGCTATGTAATCTTCATTCATGAGCGGGGAAGTAAACAGATAATCCGCAGTAGCTCGGTTTGAAGCCACAGGAATATTCCAAACCACACATAATCTCAGTAAAGCTTTTACGTCAGGATCATGCGGCTGTGCAGACATAGGATCCCAAAAGAAGATAAGCAGATCAATCCTTTCCTCAGCAATCATGGAGCCAACCTGCTGATCGCCGCCTAACGGACCGCTTAGAAGACGAATAACGGGCTGTTTTAACAATTCTTCCAATAATCTGCCGGTTGTGCCGGTAGCATATAATTCATTTTTTGACAATTGATCCCGGTTGGCATAAGCCCAATCCAGCAATTCCGTTTTCCGGTTATCGTGCGCTACCAATGCAATGCGTTTGCTTGCAGCAATTTTTCTAAGATGTGTCATTCCGATGATTTTAAGCAGCAATATTCTAAAATTCGGATTAATGCTTTCCGATTTCCCGAATATAGTTCAAATACTTTATTGCCAGCACTTCCCTGTCAAAATGATTTTTTGCATACAAATATCCGTTTTCACCCTGTTTGATGGTCCATTCCGGATTATTCAGATAAAATCTGATCTTTTTTGCAAAGTCTGCGGGATTTTCCGGCTCCACAAATATTCCTGCATCTGCCTTTTCAATCAATACTCTCGAAATTCCGTCAATCGCCAAAAGAACTGCCTTTTTGCAAGAAAAATAATCAAAGGTTTTATTAGAATAAATGGTTTTAAAAGTATCTGTTTTTTTCAAAACCGAAGTGCCCATGTCCGAAGCCAGAATAAACTTAAAAACCTCCGTTTTAGGCATCGAATCAATAAAACGAACATTTTCCAACTTTCTCCTTACTGTTTCTTTTTTCAGCATGCCCTTTTCTGCACCATCTCCGATGAATAGAAAAAGTACCCTGGTGTCCCTAAGCAATCCGGCCGTGTCCAGAATCTGAATCAAATGGTTTGCGATGCCATGCGCTCCAACATAAATAATGACAAATTTTCCTTCAAGATCATGAAGTTTACGAAAAGATCGGCTGTCAAAACCGGAAAACAGGTTTTCAGAAATTGTAAAATCCGATGCGTTTGGAATGAAAATAATTTTATCAGGAGAAATCGCTTTTTGTTCAACCAAAACCGCTCTGAAAGCCGGCGTTAAAACATTGATTAAGCTCGCCCTTTTATAAATCAGCGATTCAAATCGATATGAAAGTCTGATAAGCTGCTTATTTTTCAGTAAACCCATGTCAATTGCAGATTCAGGCCACAAATCTCTTACCTCAAAAACGAACGGGATATTTTTCCACCAGCTAAGAAAAATACCAGCAATGCCAATAAACAAAGGCGGAGAGGATACAATAATGACATCATAACGATCCGTTGCATAAAATAACCCTGCTATGATTCCCGAAAAGGCAAACGAAAAATATGACCATAAACGCGACATAAAACAGCCGTTTACTTTCCCGGAAAAACAACGGATCACCCTGATCTTATCTTTATTTACTTCCTCATGAAAGTACTTCCCCACGTAGCGCGACGAACGATTATCCATGTAGTGTGTCATCCCGGCTAAAACCGTGATTTCATGCCCGGATTCAGTCCAGATACGGCTCATTTCATTCCATCGTGCCCCTCCACCTGCATTGTCTTCCAGAAAAAACTGATGAATTAATAAAATACGCATGAAGACCGTGTGTGTTTAATAGTAATTTCGGTTCTGATATATCTCTCAACGGTACTAAAAACAATTCTGTGCGATAACTCCTTGTCTCCATAAGAAGCTGAATACCACCCTCTGGTTTTAGAAAACAGAATTTCTTCTCCATTTATCAAACTGGATTTTATCTCAAATTTTCCAAAAAATATGTCTGAGGGATGCCAAATTTGATGCATTTCAATTCCACTCGGGGCATTTTCAATCCAATCCTCAATAATCCAGTGAAAAGCTGCTTTAACTTTTGTGACCTTTCGTCTGTGAACAATATTCTTCCCGACATTTTTAAACCCTTCAAACCAACCATCAAAAACAAAACGGTTCCCATCCTCCTGCCAGTTTCCATGGCTTTTATATATCCAGTCAAACCAAATAAATCTTGGCCCCTTGCGCATTTGATCGTAACCACCCAGCATCACTGTATTGTGGGAGGCAGTACCTGAAAAATACTTGATCCACTTGCTTTCGGTATGATATTGAAAAGAGCCCGCATCTCTCAAAATATTTTCCCCATCGATCCAGATATCCAGGTGCATATTGTCCGACTGAAACGGGCGGTTCTGGTAACTTCCATTTCGAAGAAATGTGATCGTTTTACCATCTCTCAGAATAAAATATCCACCATCAGGAAAAGTAAAAACCTGCTCTTCTTCCGCAACCTTCTGAGACGTTTTAAGTGGATTTATTCCCAAAAGGACACTTTCTTCTTCCCAGGCTCCATTCCCATAATCCATCGCCAGGCCTAAAATACTCGCAAGCGCAAGTAATTGCGGACGATAATCTCTAAAATGACAGGTTGTAGCCGGAAAAAACAATGCGCCGTCGTTATTTCCATAATTGGGCAACTGACCTGTTTTTTTGTCCTGGCACGCGTGAAGAAAATGGATTGATTTCCTGGCCCGGTCATATACTATATTACTCCAGGTTTCATTGTTCAGATGCGCCAGCCGGATACCCCAGGTTAGCAGCTGAACCACAACCCTGTGATAATTTATCGAAAATTGCAAAAATGTCCCGTCCTCATATAACTGATATACAATTTCGTGTTCAAACCATTTCTTACCATTCGTTTTCCAGGTACTGCTTTCTTCAAAAAACGGATATAGAAGGCCTACGAGATACAAGCCAAGCGTCTCTGTCAGCGCATGATTGTTTCGCACACTGATCCGCGAATAACTGATGTTGTTCGCGACGTGCTGCATTTGCAAATGAATACTGTTAATAATCTGTGAAAAAAGGTGATCTGTTAGCGTTTTTGAATGTTTGTAATAATGAAGCGCATAAGTCCAGTTCAGAACCCGCAGTGTAATTTCCTGACTACAACGCCAGTTCGGACCGCAGTTGACGGGATTGCTGTCTATCCAGCTTTCTATTTCAGCAAAAACAAATTCGGAGTGATCTTTTTCAAAATACAAATCATATCGAATAAGATCGTATAAAAAAGTGAAACGTGATTTTTCCCAAACAAACTTGATGTCTCCCGCCTCATTGGAAAAATCAGAAATTCCGCTCCAATGCTGCGAAGGATCGTAACAAAACCCGTTCAAAGGATTAGTCAGCCAATCCTTTACGGTCATCTTTCTTGAATTAAAAAACAGCAGTTTATTTTGTTGTAAATCTTTCACCCGCTCCACTAAGGATGACTGATCGCAATGTCCGATATTCAGATACGCAAGCATTTGAGCATCATTGAAGAAAAAATTTACCTTTTGATTTTGCCAATCTTGCCGCGAGATCAACGCTTTTACACGTGTAGTTTTTGGGAAACGTATTTTTAATATTCCGGTTCGTTTTTGAATTTCATATCCAATACGGAAGCCCACATATCGCCAGCCCATATTTTCAATAAACCGGATAAAATCGGATATGATGGTCCAGACCCTTTTCAGGTGTAGCATAACTTATTTTATCAAAAGTGTGTGTAGGTAAACGGATACCGCCTCCCGAAATGCAATATAACAAACCTTCAGGTATCTTGGCCCTATTAGCCACGCAAAGCGCGGCAAAAGCGTATCTTTGTGCATATTTTCACCAACCTTCTATCTCAATACCTGTACAAACCTTTTTTCAAGAACTTAATCATGCGTTAACACCGTGTGGTTATTTTTGGATTTTAAATTAAAGACATGACTTCCATAGGATTTTCAAACTACAAAACACCGGTAATAAAAAAAGATCAACCCGACGATAATTATAAGTATCAGCCAGCACCATCTCCTTCAGGTCAATATCCATATCATTTATCATTGCAGGAAATTATTCCAGAAGTCAATACAGGGCAAACTGTTTTTCATATGCTGGGCGATACAGGAAGTATTATCAATCCCGAGTTTCAGCATCTTGTTGCTAGTGAAATGGCTAAGCAATATGATACCAGCGAGGAAAATAAGCCTCAGTTTCTATTTCACCTGGGTGACGTCGTTTATACTTTTGGAGAAGCCGACCGCTACCATACACAGTTTTTCGAGCCCTATCAAAAATATCCCGCCCCCATTTTCGCAATTGCCGGAAACCACGACAGCGATGTAAATCCCAATGCCTCACCTTATAAAAGTCTGGATGCTTTCAAAGCGGTCTTTTGCGATACAGAACCCAGGAAGGTCAGCTTCGGAGGCAATGTTAGCAGAAAAAGTATGGTTCAGCCGAATATTTACTGGACATTGAAGACGCCTCTTGCCAACATGATAGGATTGCACAGCAACGTCCCGAAATATGGGATCATAACGCCTGAACAACAATCCTGGTTTAAGGAAGAGCTAAAAGCGGCAGCGCTGGAAAAAGGAGAAAAATTTCTGATCCTGTGCCTGCATCATGCTCCTTATTCAGCGGATGTAAATCATGGCGCCAGTATTCCAATGATCACACTTCTTGAAGAAATATTTGTAGAAACGGGTGTCAGGCCGGATATTGTTTTTAGCGGACATGTCCACAATTATCAACGTTTCAGCAAACAGTATCCCGATGGCGCGACCGTGCCTTTTATCGTGGCTGGCGCAGGAGGTTATGACGAACTTCACCCCGTCGCTTCCACCGACGATGCGCGTTTTAGAAATGACAGCAGATTATTTGATGGCGTGTCTCTGGAAAAGTATTGCGATGATCGCCACGGTTTCCTTAAAATTGCCATTACAAAAAATTCAAATGGTTTAACCCTGAATGGCCAGTATTATACGATCCCGCATAAAAAAATAAATGAGTTAGACTGGAAGTCTTCTTTGGCTGATGAATTCACCGTTCACCGCAAATAATTTTGGAAGGGTGTAAAATAGAAAAAGCGAGTTATTGCTAACTCGCTTTTTTGTGGGCCCTGCTGGATTCGAACCAGCGACCCCCTGCTTGTAAGGCAGGTGCTCTGAACCAACTGAGCTAAGAGCCCCTTTTGTTTTCCTTGCGGAATTCAAATTCAAATGACTATTTTCAACTTTTTGAAAAATAAAAAAACATGTTATTGCTAACTGTTTTTTTGTGGGCCCTGCTGGATTCGAACCAGCGACCCCCTGCTTGTAAGGCAGGTGCTCTGAACCAACTGAGCTAAGAGCCCCTCTTTCGTCATTCGGGAGTGCAAATATGCAGGACTGTTTTTCTTTATCCAAATAATCAGAATAAAAAATCAGTATTTTTTTTGAATAATTTTTAATTGACTGATAATCAGAAATAAAATTATTCGAAATTCAGGTACAATGTTACTGTATGCGTAGTCAATCTGTTGATTCCCGTATTTGATGATCCCTGAAATACATTTTTCAACCCGTGCGAAAACCGTAATTCAGGAGAAAATTTGAAAAATTCAAAAAACCTTTCATATCCCACGCCATAATCCAGGGTAAAGTCAGATGTTTGGGTATCGATTCTACCCGTACTTCCGGCCCCTGCCTTACTTCTTTTCACATTCGTTTCTATCCCCATCGTTACCCCCGCAACCATATACATCCGGGTGTTAACCCTTCTTTTTGATTTATATTTCAGAAGCAAAGGAATTTCGAGCCAGGTTGACTCCCTCTTATCCGTCCTGTCCGCGCTATGTGGATAGCTGTACTTTATTTCACGTTCATACAATGAAACCGATGGTGTAGTCCTGAGATCAAATCGCTCATTTAAATAAGCGTTAATAACAAAACCCATCCGGAAAGCGCTTTTTAAAGGCGATTGGATCAAATAAGCCGAGTCGCCAGCAACGAATGAATCGCTATGACGGATGTTGTAACGTGTAAAAGGAACTGCGAACAAAATTCCATAATGTATAGGCTTGTCGTCATAATATTCCAGATGGCGGCGTACATAACCTTGTCCCTGCGCTTTAACTTCCTGTGAAACAACACACAGAAACAAGATGCCAATAATTATTTTTGCCCTGTGTAAATGGAGCAAATCCCGAAGGTTAATGGTATGCATTTGGTATTTTTAAAACCTGCTTTTTTATAAATTTCAAGAAAAGCCTCCCCGTCCGGAAACGCCTGAACAGATTCAGGAAGGTAGGTGTAGGCAGAACTGTCCTTTGAGACGGTCTTTCCTATCAATGGTAATATGTATTTAAAATAAAAATTATAAAACTGCTTAAATGGGAAAGAACGCGGTTTCGAAAATTCCACCACTACGCAGGTTCCTCCCGGTTTCATAACGCGGTTCATTTCAGTAAGCCCCACCAGCAGATTCTGAAAGTTGCGTACTCCAAACGAAACGATAACAGCATCGAAATAATTGTTCGCAAAAGACAAACTTTCCGAGTCTCCGCTTTGTAAAGTTATAATGTCCTGTTTGCCAATCTTAGCTATTTTTTCACGTCCTACGGCAAGCATACCTTCGGAAATATCAACGCCGATAATTTTTTCAGGTTTTAAAGAAAGTGCCTCAATAGCAAAATCTCCCGTACCTGTTGCAATGTCCAGAATAACTTTCGGCTGCTGTTTTTTGAGCAGTTTAACAGCACGTTTACGCCAGTAAATATCGACTCCGCCACTTAAAACATGGTTTAATAAATCATATTTCGGGGAAATATTATCAAACATTTCCGCTACCTGTTCACGCTTGCTGCCGTCTTTGTCTTTATAGGGAACTACACTCATTTCAATTAACATAAAATTAGAAGTACAAAACTAACAGATATTTATTGGTTATCGTTTTGCCTGATATATGTAAAGTTTGCATAAACCATTGATTTTAAAGTAAAACATCCTTGTAAAAAGGAAGATAGTTTTAAATTTGTTTTGCGACCACACACACTAATAGATTATGATTCGTAAATTTTTACAACTATTTATTTTAATTACACTATCCTTCCCTGTGCACGGCCAACAACGCACAAACTGGAACGATGCGTACAAAAAATACAAAACTGGCAATAAGTCAACCAAGGTGATCTCTCCCTATTCCATAACAATTCGCGGAGGCCTCACGCAGTTTTATGGAGAACTGCACCAGCAGGATATGCAGGGCGTGGTGGGATTGGGATTAGGCAGATCTTTGAATAAAACGTTTTCCCTCGGACTCGACTATTCCATTGGCACACTCGGAGGGCAGGAAACTTCGTTCTTCAACGCCTATTTTATTAACAAATACAGTACAGTAGAATTCCTGGGAAAATGGAATCTTACCCAACAGTTTGTCCCAAATCACGATGGAGAATTTACGATCAATATGTATGGCGGGATTGGCTTAATGATGTTCAGTGCGAATGCTTATGACATTGCCACCAACAATCTGCTGCGATTCACAAACAGCAAAACCAGCGAGCGCAATAAACTTTTCCGCCGCTGGGGGAAACCACATGGAAAACCCGGAATCCGCAAAACCAATGAAAGGGTTATTCCAGTTGGCATTTCAGCAGATTATCAGCTTTTTGAAAAGTTGCTTTTTGGTGTTGACTACCGCTTTTATTTCGTGCGCAGCGACAAAGCAGATGCAACTTCCGGCATGCGGCTTATTAATCCCGAAGAAGCGGAATCTTACAGCAAAACCCCGAATGACAAATTCAGCTTTTTATCGTTTTCTGTCACATATCGTTTTAGCGGCTATCCTAAACATTAGGCAAAGTTTTATCTTTGTCAAATACTTCATCATTCATTAAAACGATCTTCAACCCTTGACTCCGGTAGCATATAATCTGTACCCGACTTTACTAAACCTTTTTGACCGTTATCAGAAAGGATATCTGGAAAAGGCAGAATTTTTGAATCGTATTAATCGTGTTCCTGTACCACAAACAGAGGCTCAGGCAAAAGGTACTTCATTTGAGGAAGCTGTTATCAAAGGCGTTAATGAAGATTTTTTTAACCCTGAAATCCTGAGCAAAGTACGCGCGCTTCTGCCCCGCCCGATGATGAAAACACAGGTTTACTGCGAGTATCAGCTGAATAATGTGTTGCTATACGGTTATGTTGATGTCATCGGAAAAACGCTGGCGGTTGATATTAAAACGACGAGCAACTACCAGCCCGGTCGTTTCGAGCACAGTCACCAGAATTTCTATTTACCAGCTTTACGTGCAAAAGGAATAAGAACGCTGCGTTACGTAATCACGGATTTCCAGGAGGTATATCAGGAAAATTATGACCAGACGATCGATTTTTCAGTTCAGGAAATCCAGATTAAATTCTTCTGCGAATTTCTGGAAGAACATCGTGGAGACATTACGGATAGGAAGATTTTTGGGAGATAGAGACTATCTAAATAAAGTTAAAATTATTAGGTCTCTTAGAGTACAAAATCCTACACCCTCCAAAACTTTTTGATTTGATCCTTTAAAACGACCCTCTTTGTTAATTTCATTCAAAAACAAAAAATCCTGCCAGAATTTCTTCTGACAGGATCTTGTGGTGATGGACGGAATCGAACCGCCGACACAAGGATTTTCAGTCCTTTGCTCTACCGACTGAGCTACATCACCGTTCAGTTGGTACCCTTTGGGACTGCAAAGGTAGAATTACGATTTTACTTTCCAAATTATTTTAAGAAAAAAAATGAAAATAATTTCGTCCAGCTATTTCAAAACCGCTTTACAATACTGATTATCTACAACTTATCTGCTCAAAAAAATTTATTTATTTTAAGCCACTCGTTGCTAAAAACATTTTTATAATATTTGTTTATAGTATGCTTGCATACTATTTGCTAAAATATTCCTTAATTGGCATAACAAACCGAAATATCATGGCGATTATCCAGCAAATCATTTTTGTAATCATACTGGGAATAGTTGGCTGGCTCGTTTTCAAGCGTGCCCGTTTAATAAGAAATACAATTCTGCTTGGCCGCGATGAAGATCGTACGGATCAGCCGGCATTGCGTTTCTCTATGATGCTGCGCATTGCATTCGGACAGAAAAAAATGTTTGACAGGCCTCTGATCGGCATGATGCATTTTGTGGTTTATGCCGGATTTCTATTAATAAATATCGAAGTCCTGGAAATTGTCCTGGATGGAATTTTAGGAACACACCGGCTTTTTGCACCGTTTCTAGGCTCGTTTTACACGTTTTTGATAAGTTTTTTTGAATTTCTGGCGATAGGCGTCTTACTTACCTGTGCAATCTTTTTAATTCGCAGAGCAATCGTGAAAGTGGAAAGACTTCAACCTTCCCGGCACCGCGAGATGTCAGGATGGCCTCAACTGGATGGTAAAATTATCTTGCTCTTTGAAATCGTGCTGATGATCGCCATTCTCACAATGAACGCCGCCGACACGGTTTTACAAACAATGGGAAGCCATCATTATACCCAAACAGGAAATTTTGCATTCAGTCATTTCCTTTCACCGCTTTTTACAAACTGGGATGAAACTTCCCTGATTATTTACGAGCGCTTTGCCTGGTGGTTTCACATTTTGGGCATTTTCACTTTTGCGGTTTATGTGACTTATTCCAAGCACCTGCATATTGCCCTTGCTTTTCCGAACACCTATTTTGCGCGTTTGACGCCAAAAGGTGAAATGAATAATATGCCCGATATTACGAAGGAGGTAAAAATTATGCTGGGCCTGACAACACCTGACGATAATGCAAGCGGCGAAAACCTGATCCCGGAACGTTTTGGTGCCAGGGATATTCCTGATCTCAGCTGGAAAAATCTGATGGACGCCTATTCCTGCACGGAATGCGGCAGATGCACTTCGGCTTGCCCTGCGAACTTGACCGGTAAAAAATTATCCCCGCGTAAAATTATGATGGATACGCGCGATCGTTTGGAAGACATAGGCAGGATTATGCAGACAAATAGTGGAAAGTTTATCGACGATGGTAAAAGTCTGATGGGCGATTACATCAGCAATGAAGAAATACTTGCCTGTACTACCTGCAACGCATGCGTTCAGGAATGTCCGATTTTAATTAATCCGCTCGATATCATTCTTCAGCTTCGCAGATATAAGGTGATGGATGAAGCACAGGCGCCTGCTTCATGGAATGCAATGTTTCAAAATATGGACACAAACCAGGCTCCGTGGAAGTTTTCGCCGGGAGATCGTTTCAACTGGGCTGATAAATTGAGGGATGAAGTCTAGGTAAAGTCACTCTTAACCTTATTATCCTTTGGCTTTTTAATTATAAAATCAATGAGCGGAGTAATATATAAAGTGCCCACAATGGCGGAAATGGCTGCAAATAATGAAATGCCTGAAGTGCTTTTCTGGGTGGGCTGCGCCGGATCTTTTGATGACCGGTATAAAAAAGTAACCGTTGCTTTTGTGAAAATACTAAACAAAGCAGGCGTAAAATTTGCGGTACTAGGTACCGAAGAAAGCTGTACAGGCGACCCCGCACGCCGCGCCGGAAATGAGTTCACTTTTCAAATGCTGGCCATGTCCAATATCCAGGTGCTGGATATGTATGGCGTAAAAAAGATCGTAACCGCTTGTCCGCATTGTTTTAATACGTTAAAAAATGAGTATCCCGAGCTCGGTGGCAACTATGAGGTGCTTCACCATTCCGAATATTTACAACAGCTTATCGAGCAGGGACGCGTCAGGATTGAGGGAGGAGAAACGTTCAAGGGCCGGAAAATCACCTTTCATGACTCCTGCTATCTCGGCAGGGCCAATGGTGTTTATGAAGCTCCCCGGCACGTTTTGGAAGCACTGGATGCGGATTTGGTAGAAATGAAACGATGCAAAACCAAAGGGCTTTGCTGTGGTGCTGGCGGAGGGCAAATGTTTAAAGAGCCGGAAGCGGGCAAAAAAGACATTAATATCGAGCGCATTGAAGAGGCTATTGAAACTGGTGCAACAACTATTGCAGTAGCTTGTCCGTTTTGTATGGTTATGATGACAGACGGTGTAAAAAACAAAGAAAAAGAGGATTCAGTAAAAGTATTTGACCTCGCAGAACTGATTGCACAAGCCGAAGGGTTATAGGCTATCAAAAATTCGTGTATTTCTGGAAGAATACCTGCCCATTGAAAAACACAAAGTACTACGAAACCTCATTTTAATTAACGAACTTAGTTTTTAACAGGCTTGTTTAAAATGTTCAGGTAAGGAGAAGCACTTTATTCACGACCATTAATCAGACTCCATTATGTATATCCCATTTAGTGAAATAAATTTGTCCGCACGTGTCTGGATATATCAGGCAAACCGGAATTTTTCAGATGAAGAAGTTGGCATTTTAACAGAAACGCTGAAAGCTGCTCTGGAAAATTGGGAAGCACATGGACACCCGCTTACTGCCTCCGGGAAAATTTTCGAACACCGTTTTGTTGTCATAGCCGTTGATGAATCGAAGGAACTGCCAAGCGGATGTTCTATTGATAAATCGGTTCACTGGCTGCAGGAAATCGGAAGTCGCCTTAATGTAGATTTTTTCGATCGCTCCCTGGCTTATCTGGACGATAACAATCATGTGCAAACAATTCCGGTTCCCAAAATCAAACAAGCCGTTACAGACCAGATCATCACGCCTTTTACCACCATTTTTGATAATCAGGTTACTACTAAGGCGCAATGGATGAAACGTTGGAAAACGCCGGCATCGGGTTCATGGCTTAACCGCTATTTTTCAGCACAAACCACCTCATAGTTTTGAAAGGTTTCGCTGGCAGCTTAGCTTTGCAAACTACTTATTGATACTGCATGAAAACTTTTGGACTGTTTGCCGCCTTGTGTTTGGGAATTTTATTAACAGGATGCGACAAAAATGTTGTTTACAAAGCGTACGAAGATATTGATGACGGCCAGTGGTATATCAAAAACACGCCGTCTTTTAAGGTAGAAATTAAGGATACTAAGCAGGTTTATAATGTATTTTATCTGGTCAGAAATACGTTGCAGTATCCTTATTACAATTTATACCTCACAAGAAAGATAACAGCTCCGGATAGCTCCGTAACGACTAATATGGAAGAGGTTTTTCTTTCAAATGAAATAACCGGAAAACCTTTTGGAAAAGGCCTCGGCGATTTATTTGATCATAAGATCCCTTTTCTTAAAAATCATAAATTTCCAAGAGCTGGCACCTATACCTTCACACTTTCGCAGTCTATGCGTCAGAACCCATTACCTTTTGTGATGGGTATTGGAATAAGCGTTGAAAAAGCAGAGTAATTTTTTTTTAAAAAGTCCACAATCAGCTGTCGCATCTATAAGCCTGACAGCCGATTGCGGATTACCTAAAACTAACTTTCTTGTGTCCCGGATGGACTTTCAGGCTTTTTCTTAGGCCTGTTTCTATAATTTCGGTATCGTTTTTTCTGGCCTTCTTTTTGCTCAACAATTTTTTGCTGTTCCTCTGCTTTGTCTTCTGCTACTTCATGAATTGGCTCACCTAATAAAAATCCGTACGGTTCAAGACTTGGAATTGTATCCAGAACCACTTTCAGAATTGCTGTAACAGGCAAAGCCAGAATTAAGCCTGATAAGCCCCAAAGTTGTCCACCCAGAAACAGGGCTACGATAGCAGCCATCGGATTTACACTCACTTTTGAACCTACGATATTGGGCGTAATGAAATTACCTTCAAGAAATTGCACGAAACTCATCACGCCAATAACACCCAATGCATACCAGGGAGAATCCATCGTAACGATACTTAACAAGGCCGGAAATAACGATCCGATTAAAATTCCAATGTAAGGAATCAGAATAAGGAATCCGGCAAGAAAACCAAAGAAAATAGCATGAGGCACGCCCAGAAGCAAGAGTCCAATGCTATTTAAAACGCCTACAATAATGATTACTAAAAAAAGTCCGGAAAGATAACTCTGGATAACTCCATAAATCTTTTTAAGCAATGCGTTCAAATCTTCATTAGGAACACTGGCGATAGCTTTGTAAAAAAACCGTCTGAAAAAATCGCGGTATAAAAGAAAGAAAAACACATATAACGGCAGCAGAATAAAAGTTGATATGGCTCCAGTAGTAGTAACCAGCGTGTTCAATAAAACCGCACGGCCTTCACTCAGCATATTTACCAGATATTTTTTTGCTTCTGTAACCTGCTGGGTCCGGCTAAGACTTAAATATTTTTCACCCATGGTCAGGGTCTGATCCAGAATGATTTCCGCCTTTTCTGTAATACGCGGCAACTCCTCAGCGAAACCACCGATTTGTACAGAAACGACATAGACCAGAACCACGATGACGATAAAAAAAACAAGGATACTCAATAAAATAGAGGCAATTCTTGGAACACGCCGATGTTCGAGCCAAACACAGACAGGGTGTAGCAATATGGCTAGAAGCACTGAAAATGCCAGCGGAATCAAGGTTTCCCGCAATACATAAAGTATATAGACACCGGAAATTAACGCAACAAGAATACTTGCCAGCTTCAGGTAAGTTGGTGTTTGCTTATCTTTGTTGGGCACAGAATGTAAAGGTCGATTCATGAGTAAGTTATTATATCTTTTATTTGCTGTTAAAACGGTTTTCTGCTCCTGTAACCCCGACAAGCGTACCAATGGTTTCGAAAAGGTACGCTCTCATTACAAAATTAACAAAATAGGCAAGCTTCCTGCTGTTGCTGACGAAAGTTCGGGAATCGCAAGAACGCAGAAAAATTCCTTTTGGACGCATAATGACAGTGGTGGAAAACCGGAATTATATGAAATTGATTCGACGGGTACACTGCTGTCTACAAAAGTTATTCCAAATGCGCAAAATCTGGATTGGGAAGATCTGGCTCAGGATGAGGACGGAACAATATTCATCGGGGATTTTGGGAATAATGGAAATTCGAGACGCTCACTGACGGTCTACAAAGTTCCGCCAGGATATGCTGCAACCGAAGAAATCACTTTTAATTATGCCGATCAAAAGGATTTCCCTCCCCCGCCGGATCAACTCAATTTTGATTGTGAAGCGTTTTTTTATAATAAAAAGAACCTGTTTCTATTCTCTAAAAACAGAAGCCAGAAAAATCATTTTGTGAAGTTATATCAGCTTTCGGCAGAAAAAGGGAATTATTCAATTGCTCCTGTCGACAGCATTTCGATTAAAACACAGGTAACGTCCGCTGATATCAGTCCTGATGGAAAAACTTTTGCATTATTGACTTATGGAAAAATTCTTCTTTTCGGTATCGATAACGGAAACATTAATTTTAAGAAACCACTTGGCTGCTTTAAATTTGTGAAAAAGCAGGCGGAAGCATTAATTTTCGTCAACAATACGGATATGATTGTTACAAATGAGCAGCGGCAAATTTTCAGGATTACTTATCGCTGATATTATTATTTTGTTAACAATGCATTAAAGTAGATAATGTCAGAATCACAACAACTAATTTCGAACTGGATTTAACCTGGTAACAATCACATGAGCAGTGCAAAAGCAACAAACTCAGCACCGAAAGTATTAGTAGTTGACGACGATTCAGATATAGTAGAGCTTCTGGAATACAATTTGGTTAAAGAGGGATATTCTGTTCAAACCGCTTCAAATGGCAAAAGAGCCATAGAAACAGCCAAAACATTTATTCCGGATCTTATTCTTTTGGATATCATGATGCCCCAGCTTGATGGCATTGAAACCGGAAGAATTTTACGCCAGAACCCCGATATCAAACATACCTACATTTTATTTTTAACTGCACGATCAGAAGAATATTCTGAGGTTGCGGCTTTTGAGGTAGGTGCTGATGATTATATCACGAAGCCGATCAAGCCCCGTGCACTGATGAGCCGCATTAATGCTTTGTTCCGTCGAGAAGCGCAAAAAGCGGATTCCGGCGATCAAATCGAAGTACTTGATCTGGTGATTAACCGTAAAAATTATACTGTCACCCAAGGCGAAGATAAGTCTGTTGTTTTACCAAAGAAGGAATTCGAATTACTTTTCTTCCTTGCACAAACACCCAACAAGGTTTTCAGCCGTGATGAGTTATTGCAAAAAATATGGGGTGCCGATATTTATGTATTGGAACGTACCGTTGATGTGCACATTCGTAAGCTTCGTGAAAAACTTGGCGATCGCTATATCAAGACATTGAAGGGTGTAGGTTATATGTTTACGGACGAAGCTGAATAAGCAATTTTACTTTTTCTCTTCTTCTTTATCGTCCTTTTCATCATCCTTATCTCTGGGTTTTTTCTTTCTGAAAGCCAGTTTGATATTAACCTGACCATTTTCATCAATGGCCCGAAGATAAATTTTGGATCCTTTCTTTTTCTTCGGGTCATTGGGATTTAACTGATACGTCGAATCCCGGCGGCTCAGGTTACTCAACGGGATCTGGATACTGATATCCGTTTTGTTTCCAAAACTGTAAATTCCTTCTACAAACAAGGTCATTACATTGGATTCAATCTCCATTTCTTTTATTTCAATTTCCTCCCCTTTCAGAATTAAATCATTTTTTATGGGAGCAAAACGTACTTGTTCAAGATTTCTGTTCTTGAAAATAAGCCTTTTCATCTTTAAAAACGGTTCAAAGTTATTGATCTGTCCTCTCACAAGGTTCAGCTTCACTTCTCCCTTCATGGTTTTGGGCAATAACGTAGCATCATTTTTCAGGTTACTCCCAAATTTGAATTCTGTGTATAGTTTTCCTTTCAGATTCTGATGCGTGACCGCTTTCTGCCCGAAATTATTGAAAGAATAAAATACGGAATGAACATCTGCATTCGTAACACTGCCTTCAATTTCCATTCGTGGCGCTTCTGTGGTGTATGGATTATTGATGGAGCCGGATAGCTTAAATCCGCCGCCAAAAGCTTTCATCGAAAAGTTATTGAGATGCACAGAATTGTTTTTTACCGTAATCATTCCTCTTAAATCCTGTGCTGAAAAATTATGATAAACAAGCCGGTTGGATTGTAGTTTTGCTTCAATTTCCATCTGGTCAATCACGTTGTCCAATAGATCCGAAAGCTTGAATTTTTTTCTGTTATACTTCCCGCTTTGTCTTTTTTTAGCCGCAAAAACTTCCATCCAGTTCATTTTCCAGTTAGGAATATTCACATTTACAGAAGCTTTCAAAAGTCTTGGCGAACCAAACAGATAAGGGATCAGGTTGGTGACACCGCCTTTGACGTAAAGTGCATTATGCCCGTCATTGAAATCCAGTTTGGGCAGTAGAAAGTCTTTTTCATCAAAATAAACATCCCCGTTAATTTTTGAGAGATGAACTTCCCTGGGAACATAATCCAGAGCCACATTTTCCAGATAAGCCCTTCCTGTAAGCTTGCCATTAAACTGATCTGTTTTGGCATTATAAAAATTCCGAAGGCTTCCGTCATAGTGAATCTGAATGTAGGCTTCTCCTCCTTTTACAACATATCTTTTCGGATCCAGCAATCCTTTTATCGAAGCAGAATCCGCTTTAATTTTCCCACGGATCACGGCAATAGGATCTGTAATGTTATCAATTTTCAGGTCAAAACTAAAAGGCAAAGTTTCAAATAAACCACTGATTTGCGGCGCGTTTACCTGCGTATTGAGCAATCCCGGCGGTTTTGTCTTATCCGATTGGTTGGTATATACTCCGCTGGCTTTCATATTTTTAAGCAAGCCGATAGGCAACGCATACTGGAAGGAGTCTGTCGCAAAGGCGACATGTACGGACGGCGGTTCATGAGAGAAAATTCCCTCTACTTCCACTTGTGTATCTACCCGGGTTTTTATTCCGAGAGAATCAATCATTTTCTCGATTTTTTGGGGTAAAAGTTTAATAGCGGTAGAAACCTGGATTTTCTGTGCAGCAAAATTCAATGTAAAATGAGCCGGTTTTTCGGAAAGATCGAATTTACCTTTGATAGCGATTACATCCTGTGAGGCCACGCGAAGCTCGGAGGAAGGCCTGATTAAAAGGTATTTTTTACTCTGATTGTAAGAGACGGATAAGTTTGCAAAAGTTTCCTGATTGATCAAAAAACCTCCTTTTTCCGGCTTGAACGTAAGCCCTTCAAAAAATATCGGCCCGCTGATATTTGCATTCCAGGAGGAGTCCGAGTGACTGACTCTGTTGGTCACGTCCCTGAAAACGGCGCCATATTTTTTCCCCGTAATAGAATCCGTAAAATGAAAACCGAAGTTATACAAATGAATCCGTCCCAGTTTGTCAATAAGCTGTTCAGGTTTCCCGGAATCCTTTTTTTTGTCCTTTTTCTTATTCGCACCAAAAACGGAGAGATTCGAATAACCGTCTTTCCTTACAAAAAGTGTAGCATCTCCATCTTGTAAAACCAGATTTTCCAGCCTTATCACACCTTTGTAAAAACTGGTAAAATCTAATGCTACATGGATAAGTTTAGCATTTAAAACATCTTTTTTGTGCTGACTGTAAAGGCTATCCCGCAACACAACGTTATAGAGGGTGAAGTTAAATCCAAATCCATCCTGAAAAGGCCTGAACCGAAAATTTTCAATTTCCAGGCTTCCGCTGATCTGATCATTGACTGCATCTTTGACCTTTACAAATATTTCATCCTGATTTTTATAAAACCAAAACTCTATTCCACCGATTAGGAGACCGACGAAAAGTGCAAAAATTGCAATGCCTTTTAAGAGTTTTTGAAACATGAACAACGAGGATGGATTTCTATCAAAGTAATTTACCACTATTAAAATTACCATGCCACAGGTAACCCTAATTTACTTACAGAATACGGTTTTGGATCAAATCGCTCAGGATTAAAATATATCATATGGCTAATTGTACCACAAATGCTGTCCTTTTTTATATTCAGAGCGATCTTCCTCCGCTGAACTTCGGGATTAACAGCAAAAAATGCTAATTTTGCGCACTCTTTTGCAACTCAAAGAGTTATCACTTTCATAAATATTGCCATATAAAATGCTACTGAGCGAACAGGAAATATTGCGCCGCCAAAAGCGCGAAGAACTTATCAGGATGGGGATCGAACCTTATCCTGCCGAAGAATTTGTAGTAAATGTTACTGCTGCCGATATTATAAAGAATTACGAAAACAATAAGATAGATTATAAACACGTCACGATTGCAGGCCGCTTAATGGGTTTCCGGATTATGGGAAGTGCCGCTTTCGCCGAATTGCAGGATAGTACGGATCGTATTCAATTATATTTCCGTCGCGATGACCTTTGTCCGGGGGAAGACAAAACACTTTACAATACCGTATTCAAAAAATTGCTTGACATCGGTGATATTATCGGTGTGACAGGTTTTGTTTTCACTACACAGACGGGAGAAATCTCGGTTCACGTGCAGGAATTCAAGATTTTAAATAAATCACTTCGTCCGCTGCCTGTGGTGAAACGCGATGAAGAAGGAAATATCCATGACGGATTTACGGATCCTGAACTTCGGTATCGTCAGCGTTATGTTGATTTGATTGTAAATCCGGACGTGCGTCAGATTTTTCAGAAACGTGCGCGGATTATCACGACGATGCGTTCATATTTCGATTCAAAAGGCTGGCTGGAAGTTGAAACTCCTGTTTTGCAAAGCATTCACGGCGGTGCGGCGGCGCGCCCTTTTGAAACACACCATAATGCGCTTGATACCGATTTATTCCTTCGTATCGCCACGGAACTTCACCTGAAACGTTTGATCGTTGGTGGATTTGAGGGTGTTTATGAGATTGGAAAGAATTTTCGTAACGAGGGAATGGACCGTACGCACAATCCTGAATTTACATTGGTCGAGCTTTATGTGGCTTACAAGGATTATTTATGGATGATGCGTATGACCGAAGAAATGCTGGAACAAATTGCCGTCGCTGTGAACGGAACGACAAAAGCAGCTTTCGGAAACATAGAGATAGATTTTGCCGGACCTTATCCAAGACTGAGCATCACCGATGCAATCCACCAATATACAGGCTTGAACGTTTATGAACTGGACGAGGCAGCGATCCGTGAACAATGCCGCGCCTGGGGAATGGAAGTGAACGAAAGCATGGGCAAAGGAAAACTTATTGACGAGATCTTTGGAGCTAAGGTCGAAGAACATATTATCCAACCTACTTTTATCACGGATCACCCGGTTGAGATGTCTCCCTTGACAAAGAAACACCGCGAAAAACCAGGTATGGTAGAGCGTTTTGAGCTTTTTGTTAACGGTAAAGAAATTGCGAATGCTTATTCTGAGCTTAATGACCCGATCGAACAACGCGAACGTTTTGAGGATCAGCTTAAACTCAAAGAGCGCGGAGATGATGAAGCCATGGAGATGGATGATGATTTCCTTCGTTCTCTGGAATATGGTATGCCGCCAACATCTGGAATCGGAATTGGGATTGATCGTCTGACGATGATGCTGACCAATAATTCCAGCATTCAGGAAGTAATATTCTTTCCGCAGATGCGTCCGGAGAAAAAACAGGAATTGGCAAAAGAAGCTGATTATGTGGCAGCCAATGTGCCTGCGGTATGGATTCCGGCTTTGCAGAAAATGAATATCCTGACGATTGAACAATTGAAAGCAGCGAGCCCGAATAAAATCTTTAATGATTTGGGCGGAATGCGTAAAAAATTGAAGATCGATGAGAAAATGCCAGCCCTTGACGATATCAAAACCTGGGTTGAATAGTTATTCTCAAACTGTATAAAAACAAAAATACCGCAACCTTACACTGCGGTATTTTTTTGTTCTGACAAGTAAAAAATCTACAATTTTTTAACCTGAACAGCGTTTAGTCCCTTTTTCCCTTCAACAACCTCGTATTCAACCTGGTCGTTTTCACGGATAGTAAGTCCTCCCAATCCTGTCACGTGAACAAAGATGTCTCTGTTTGTGTCGTCTTCAACGATGAAGCCGTATCCCTTAGCTTCATTGAAAAATTTTACAGTACCTGTTGGCATAATAGTGGAAATAAAAAAATGAAATAAGTTGAAAATACATAAAGAGTTGTCAGCGTTTCATTACAAAACCTCGATTTTCTCTACCAAAGAATTGAGGGAGGCTCAACCAATTGACAGAATAAATTTTGGCAATTTTTACCGGGGCATCCCAATAATAATGCAGCGTTAACAATTTCTTCAATCACAAAGAAACAAAAATTGTTGGGAAAACAATTTATTTGCACCAAGAATTTGAAAAATTCCAAGTTAACGGTATAATTCCGATAAATTAATCATCGCTGAAAATTCAATTACTCTTTTGTATATTGCAATGAAAATTGCTAGTTGTGAGCTAATTATTCCAAAATCAGGTATGGATCGATTCCGGTATTTCGTAGAAAATCAGATATTTGGTGTTTGTGCACGGATGGGTGAAAAGCTTAATTTCCCGGCCAGCAGCATCCGACGCTATTTCATTTATGCAACTTTTATGACGTTCGGCTCGCCGATTATCTTATATCTCGTTCTCGCATTTTGGATGGAGATGCGTCAAAACTGGCGCAGACATAATACGCCTACGATTTGGGAGTTGTAGAAGGGAACATCATACCGGTAAGCTGGGAGAATTTATGTTTTCCTAATACAAAATATTCCCACACGATACTTCGATAATACAGCGGAGCGCGGTAATGGGTTCTTTTGGGCTGATCTTTCAATAATCCGGGAATCATGGCATAAAAGGCAAAATGAGCCTGGATTATGGCAAAAACATCCGGCCAGGCACCTGCTGCAATAAAACGTACGCTGGAAATGCCATCAAGAATCAATCGAAAAAACAGTGTTTTTTTTCGTCTTCCTTTTGGAAGATTTTTGAAAAGCATAATTAGATTATTCCGGTAATTCAGAAATGTTTTACGCGGATTTGATTTGTGTAAAGTACCTCCCCCGACATGATATACCGTAGACTGCGAACAAAATGTGATTCTGTAACCGAGGTTTAGTAAGCGCCAGCACAAGTCGATCTCTTCCATGTGCGCAAAAAAGCTTTCGTCAAAACCGTCAGCTTTGTGAAAAGCGTCTGATTTTATGAATAAACAAGCTCCCGTAGCCCAGAAAACATCATTTACATCGTCATACTGCCCAAGGTCTTCTTCCCGGGTATCGAATATTCTGCCCCGGCAAAAAGGATAGCCGAGGTAGTCCATGTAACCACCTGCGGCACCTGCATATTCAAAATGTGTTGGAAGATCGTAAGCTCTGATCTTGGGCTGGCAAGCTGCAATATTTGCATCCGATTCCATAAAAGTGACAATCGGCTCTATCCAGCCTTCTGTCACTTCTACGTCAGAATTTAACAAAACATAATAGTCCGCATCAATCTGGCCCAATGCCTTATTGTAACCACCAGCATATCCTTTATTTTCTGATATAAACAGAGTTTTCACCTCGGGATGCTGGCTTTCAAGCCATTCCAGGGACTGATCTGATGACCCATTGTCTGCAACCCATATATCGTATCCCGACGAATGTTTAAGTACAGTGGGAAGAAATTTTTCAAGATAATGCCTGCCATTATAATTCAGGATAACAATCGCAACAGTCGGAGTCATTCTTTAAAGGGAATTATTTCATAAATCCCCCTAAATCCAAACCAGGAATGTTGGGAAGAACACCGTCCGTTGCCTTTTGCAAATGTGCTTTAATTTTAGGCTCGATATTCTCAAATGCTTTATTTACAGCTGCAACGATTAAGTCTTGCAACATTTCTTTATCATCCGGATTTACCAGATCTTTATCAATTTCTAATCCAATCAGTGTTTTCTGGCCGTTCACAGTTGCACGCACCATTCCACCACCCGATTCCGCCGATTCAACAATGGTTGCCAATTCGTCCTGAGCTTCTTTCATGCGTGACTGAAGGTCTTTCATTTTACCCATCAGCCCCATCATGTCTGCCATATTTCCAAACATAACCGAAAAATTATGAAGTGATTTTAATAACTATTGTTTTCTTATTTCAAGAGCACAAAAGTACCGTTTTTTTTCACGGTTTGATCTAAATTATCAACAATTTCGATACTGCAAATATAAGACCCCACCGGTGCCAGCATTCCTTTAATTGTTCCATCCCATCCTTTTGTCATATCCGTTGAATGGAAAACGACTTCCCCCCAACGATTGAGAACCGACATATTGAATGTTTTAAACATGGCTGCCCTTACTTCAAAAATATCATTTATCCCATCACCATTGGGCGAAAACGCATCCGGGAAAAATATATCCGCATCCCTTTTATAAGTAATGATATTGGAAAAACTCTGAAAATTGCCGCTTTTAGAATCTGCTCTGATTTGAAATGTATATTCCGGGTCGCTCTTTCCGTTAAGATTAGGGTAATAAGTATTGGCAAGATTCTGGTTCTTTTCATCAACCGAACCCGACGATCCGGTCTGAATGAGGGTGAAAGAATCCATTTCGTCGATAAATGGTTTCTCTGAAGTCCATCCCAAAAGCGGAGACTGATTTTGCAGCAAAACGGAGCATACCGGCTGTGAAACTACCGATTTCTGTCCACAGGCATTTTGGTACGTCATACGATAGCAATACGAATTCTGATTTGCTTTTACATCAAGGTCCTCGTACACCGTTTCGCTGAATAAGGTATTTACTTTTTTAAAATTCGATATTCCACCGACCGATCGCTCTATCAGAATATCATAATTATTTTTAGATCCCGAGCCAGGAATTACAGCCGTCAGTTCTATTAAATCATCTGCCTTCACCGTCACATAAGCTTGTTCAACTGCCTTAGGAGAAAGTGTGATGGTTTTGATAAGTAACGGCGCTGAAATTGATGTAACTGTATTAGTCAATGCAGTTAGAATATATTCGTAATTATCTCCGCACTGAACATCCTCATCTTCAAATGATATTGTATTGATGTCTGTGAAGGTTTTCAAAATAACACCATCCCTTGTCAACTGATATTCCTTAAAACCGGTTGGATCACCATACTTATTCCAGGATAATGAATTTTTCTCGTCAGCCGTGGATCCTTTCAGCGCCATACTGGTAGCTATTTCACTGTCCAGCTTTCCGCCGCATAAATCCATAGATGCCAGTTTTAGCTTATAAGATTGTGTGGCATTCAAACCGGAAACTCGAAAAAACTGTGTTCCACCGGATGTTTTACTACCACCATTTGCATACGTTTGTCCTCCGTCAGAACTTGTCATAATAGATGTTGAGATAGCTGACAACCCTTCATATCTGATTTCCAGATTTCCATTCCCCCGCATTTCAAGCTGGCTGATCTGGATGTTTTTTAAGAGCGGTTGCTGGAACGATACATTAAAAACACGTTCAATTCCCTCAGGACATGAAGGATTTGCATTGTATATTCCCTTAATTTTAATTGCCGGGCTAGAAGTGACATCCGCATAATCATGCTCCAACTCGAAAGCGTCACCCTTGTTCCAGGTTTGGTTTTTATTATCCCCCCAATTTATCTCAACCCTGTCGTATTTTTGTATTATATCGTTATTAATAAAAATAAGTTTTATTTTTCCTCCTCCGCATGAAGTGTACTGAAAATCAGGAGTCCGGCTATCATAAACTGTTACTTTTTTACAAGCCGTAATACGGCCGGTGGAAATCGATGCTACCTGAAGAATTGTATATTCTCCCGGATAAGAATAATTAGTAAAATCCAGATCTTGTTGAACCAAAGGATTTTGCCCTCCGTCATACTGAACCGCATAACCCGTATTGAAAGAATTCGGAACCGTGTTTTTAATATTCACTCGCAGAGGAGCGCATCCTTCACTCTTATCCAGCTCAAATCCCCCGCCGCCAACATTGCATAAACCCTGTGCAAAAATCTGCTTTGCGTTACATAAAAGAAAAATCAGAATAATAGTCAGTAATGTTTTCTTCATACTTATCCATTTAATAAGATCACATACCCAAAAGCAGCACCGATCTTCATTTGGTTTACGTTATCACTTATGAACTAAAAACATCAAAGTTAAAGATTTTCACTATAAGTTGTTCATTGTCAGTACAAATATGGCCTGAAAATACAGTAACCGGTTAGTTACCTGATGAGTAATACAGTGCCTTCTTTTACAAAAAGCTGGTTTGAAATATCACTAATTTCTGTTTTGTAAGTATAGTAACCGGCCGGAACATTTACACCTTTGAGTGTCCCATCCCAGCTCTTGGCCAGATCGTCGGACTGAAATACGACTTGTCCCCAGCGGTTAAATACAGATATTTTAAAGGAAGTAATGAACAGACCTCTTATTTCAAAGGTCTCATTCATATTATCGCCGTTTGGCGTAAACGCATCAGGGATTAACAGCGTCGCATTCTGGCGGTATTGAATAATGTTTGAAAAACTTAACAGATTTCCTGTTTTCGAACGCCCCCTGATCTGATATGAATTATCATTGGCTACAACATTTGCAGGATCCAGCATAAAATCTGTATTTAAGCCGACGGAAGTAAGCGTGCCGGATTGATTTTGAAAAACATCATAGGAATCCAGTCCTTCGATAAATGAAACAGCATTATTCCATGTAAGCAGGTTCGGCGATTGTTTCAGCAGAATGGAACATACAGGTTCAGTGACATCCGAGCGTAATGCGCAGGAATTCTCATAGCTGAAACGGTAACAATAAGAAGTTGACGCTGTATTAACTCCTTTATCCTCAAAATGAAGCTCGTTATTCTTCGGGCCGGAAATCTGCACAAAGTCGGAACTTCCCTCTGTCGCTCTTTCAACGATCAGATTATAAGTGCTTGTTGTTCCTTTTTCCCCGGGCACCACGTCACTAACGATGAAGTTGTCCGTAACACTTACACTTGCATTGATGATTTTATCAGGCTTTACAATAAGTATTTTCGCGGATGCGGGAGCCGAGAATGACCGGACGAAATCTGTAAGTGCGACGATTTTGTATTCATAGGTTTTATCACAATCCACATCCTTATCGGTAAAAGTAAGTTCATCTATGGATTGAAAACTTTGAATTGGCAATTCATCTCTGAATAACTGATAGCCGATAAATACGGTATTAAAAGCATACTTGTTCCAATCCAGCTTAATCTCACCTTCGCCCGGCGTTGCTTTAAGCGTCATCGTGCCCACTTCACGGCTATCTTTTGTCCCTCCGCATTCGTCCCTGGAAGAAAGCTTAAACTTGTATTCTTGTGCGGGATCCAATTGCTTGTCAATTTCTACCGTCGTCAGCCCATCGGAGGATTGTTCAATACCCGTTTCGATATAACTATTCGTGCCCTGGCCATATAGTATTTTAGTTGGCACCTTGTCCACACCTTCGTAGAGAAAAATTACTTTTCCATCCTTCTGCATCTGAACATTTTTAATCTGAATGGCTTGTAAAGAGTTTTTTCCGGATTCCGAAAGCGTATTAACCGGACTTGCACATGTTGCAGATCCGTTGTTTTTTCCCTGTATCGTAATCTCCGGAATAGCATCCGGGTACGCATAAGTTAAAATGCCACCTCCCGTTTTCCAGGTAGTTTGTCTGCCGTCTCCCCAATTAACTTCGATGTAATCATAAGACTTGGCTGCCTCGTTATCAGTAATGGTTAGTGTTACATACCTTCCGCACATCTGAAGCTGGGCATCTACTTTTTTAGTCTCTCTAACCGTTACTTGCTTGCATAGGGTAAACCCAACTCCATTTTTACTTCCACCCTGAAAAATGGTGTAGGTTCCGGGGAGGTTGTAAGTTACAGTTGAGATATTCTTGGTATTTGTTGGCTGACTAACTCCATCATAATTATCAATAAACCCAACTACGACATCTGAGCCTGTAACTTTATTTTGAATTGTAACCGTCAACGGAGCGCAGCCTTCATAATTTAGCAAGTCAAAATCTCCTCCGCCTATACTACAATATGGCCCTTGGTTATAAACAGGCTGAGCCAGCATAACAAAGGGCTTAAATAGCAATCCGGCAAAACATAATATCAGTAATTGTAATCTCATAAAGTGTGTACAAATAGTAAATCAATGTGTGTACTAACCTTGAAAAGAGCCAATTTGAAACCCATCAGAGAAATCGATTGTTCACCTAAAGAAGGTGCAAAATTAAAACATTTCAACATTAAGACTGTACCTTTATATTCTAAAACGTGTTTTCCAGTAAAACTATTTTTTGTCTACCCGAATAATGAATAATAATAGTAACCCCATAGTATTAGATTCGATTGAAGATGCTATTGAAGCAATCAGAAATGGCGAATTAATTATTGTTGTTGATGACGAGGATCGTGAAAATGAAGGCGACTTTATCTGCGCTGCGGAGCTCGTAACTCCCGAAATTGTCAATTTTATGGCTCGGGAAGGCCGCGGCCTGATTTGTGTTCCGATCACCGAAGAACGTTGCGAAGAACTTGAACTGGATATGATGGTCGGTACCAATACTGCACTTCATGAAACAGCTTTTACTGTATCAGTCGACTTGTTGGGAAATGGCTGTACAACGGGTATTTCTGCCAGCGATCGTGCAAAAACCATTCAGGCACTTGTTAACCCGGAAACGATTCCTGCCGACCTGGGTCGCCCGGGACATATATTTCCGCTAAAAGCAAAAAAAGGAGGCGTTTTGCGCCGAACCGGACATACTGAGGCTGCAATCGATTTCCCTCGCCTTGCAGGATTATCTCCCGCTGGTGTTTTGGTTGAAATACTTAACGAAGATGGCTCGATGGCCCGCTTGCCTCAGCTTCGTGAAATTGCGGACCGTTTGAATCTGAAACTGGTTAGTATCAAGGATCTTATCGAATACCGCCTGCGTGAAGAATCGCTGATCAAAAGAGAAATTGGCGTGGATATGCCTACGCAATGGGGCCATTTTGATCTGATTGCTTATCGCCAGGTTAATACGGGTGATCTACATCTTGCTTTGGTAAAAGGCACATGGGAAAAAGACGAGCCGGTTTTGGTCCGTGTTCACTCTTCCTGCATGACCGGAGATATATTTGGTTCCTGTCGCTGCGACTGCGGTCCTCAGCTTCATGCTGCTATGGATTTGGTAGACAAAGCTGGCAAAGGTGTCGTAGTTTATATGAATCAGGAAGGCCGTGGTATTGGCTTGTTAAATAAACTGAAAGCCTACAAGCTTCAGGAAATGGGACGCGATACCGTAGAAGCAAACCTGGAACTCGGTTTCGGCAGCGATGAACGTGATTATGGCGTCGGTGCACAGATTCTCAGGGATCTTGATATTACCAAAATCAAGCTTATCACCAACAATCCAAAAAAACGCGCCGGCCTTATTGGTTATGGTCTGGAAATTGTAGATTCGGTTTCTATTGAAATTCCTTCAAATCCGTACAACGAGAAATACCTGATCACAAAACGTGATAAAATGGGTCATAATCTGAGCAACCTAACTTTCCCGGGAAATCAGGTATGACACGAGTACACCTTGTTGAATCGGAAAACGATATATTAAAATGCCGCAGTGCCATCCAGGCGCTGCGGCCTTCTTTATCAGACGAACTATATCTTGAAGCCGTTCAAAAAACTTTGGCTGACAACCGGCAGATTATCTTTATTGAAGATGACGGACAAGCGGCCGCTGTTGCTGTTTTTGAAACCGGCTATAATTTATTTCGGGGAAAATATATTTATATCGATGATCTTTCCACGCTCCCTGCTTATCGCGGTAAAGGATATGCAGGAATTTTGCTGGACTGGATTTTCGATTTTGCAAAAAATGAAGACTACCAACAAGTTCATCTTGATTCGGGCGTTAACGTAAACAGAAGCGATGCACATCGCCTTTATCTCAACAAACGGTTTCAGATCACGAGCATGCATTTTGTGGCAAATGTCTGAACGGTTTGATTTTTTCAGCTGTTTGTACGAATTTTGACGGCGAGTCAGCAAAATTTGACACCTATTCACTCATCAACAAACGGTTTACCCGCTCAAAATTATTTTAATGAATATCGATCAGGTCTTTGAAGCATTCAATTCTTTACGTGTACTGGTTATAGGCGATGTAATGCTGGACTCCTATGTCTGGGGAAAAGTAGAACGTATTTCTCCCGAGGCTCCTGTTCCGGTAGTCAATGTAAGTCATCGTGAATACCGTCTTGGCGGCGCAGGAAATGTACTTTTAAATGTCCAGGCGCTGGGCGCAGAAGCCATTATATGTTCCGTTATCGGCACCGATACTTCCGGCGACGCATTAAAAAACAGCCTGCTTGAAAAAGGATTGAACTGCGAAGGATTAATCCGGAGCGAAAGCAGGATTACAACTATAAAGGAAAGAATTATCGCGGGATCTCAGCAAGTTGTAAGAATTGATACAGAAACAGACAAACCTGTTTCCAAAGATGAAAAAGACAGACTTGTCAGCAAAGCGAAAGAGCTGATCCCTTCCTGTGATGTGATCATTTTTGAGGATTATGACAAAGGCGTTTTAACTGCCGAATCCATTGCAGAAATTACGGATTTTGCAAATCTGCATAACGTGCCCACAGTCGTAGATCCTAAAAAACGCAATTTCCTTGCTTATACCAACGTCACGCTTTTCAAACCAAATCTTAAAGAACTCCGCGAAGGTCTTAAAGTTGAATTTGATGTTGACAATGCTGCTGAATTACAAGCAACCGTGGCGCAGCTTAAAACAGCTTTAAATGCCAAAGGCGCGTTAATAACACTTTCCGAAAGAGGTGTTTTCATCGATTTTAAAGAAGAAATTCATAAACTTCCTGCACATATCCGCCACATTGCCGATGTATCCGGCGCAGGTGATACCGTAATCAGCATTGCAGCCTGCTGCGTTGCTTTGGGGCTTCCGCCACAAACCATTGCCGGAATTTCAAATCTGGGTGGAGGGCTGGTTTGTGAACTTGTGGGTGTTGTGCCTATTGATAAGGAGCTGCTGAAAGCCGAAGCTAGCAACGAAGGATTAATATAAAAAACAGCATAAAAAAGCTTCGGAACGATCCGTTTTTGATTTTTCCGAAGCTCATTACATTCTTGTAAATGCTGTCTTCTGCATACAAAAATTACCAGTTAATACCACCTCCCCCAAGACCCATTTTATTTGTAAATCTGCTCGATAATTTTGACCGGCTGGTGATGTACCGTATGCTTGCACCGATATATGGCGTAGTCGCAGGCGAATAAGCGGTAAGAGTTTCGCGGGCACTGTTAAAAGTTTTCAGCTGACGAAAGGTAGTGACACCCGCTTCGAGAGAAATATTGATGGCTGTAAACAAATGAGCATTGGCTGAAACGCCCATTTTTATCTGACGGTAATTTTCTCTCCGCAACATCTTTTCTTCCGGTGTCTGAATCTGGAAGCCTCCGCTATAACCATTCAAACCAGCCATCATATCTACATTAAACCACCTCGTGACGCGGTAATTTGCATTGGCCATAAAGGGCAGCAACGCCGAAACCCGCCAGTCTTTGCCAAAACGTTTGTTAACCCCAAAAACCGGAATAAACCGAAGTTTCTGATTGTACGCTAAAACAGAGCCGTACATGATCTGCGTGTGCAACCCAAGTATATGCATCCGCGCAGCGCCGCCCCAGAAAAAAGGCTGAGGTGTAAAAAATGTTTCATTACTTTCCGTCATTCCCAATCCACCTCCATACACCCAAAGCTTGTCTTTAATGCTTGCCTGTAACCGCAGAACACCTACCGACAGCGTTTTATATCCATTATCAGGCATGTTTTTTCCATCCAATGTAGGCTGGATTTGCGTAAACTGGGTTAATAATACGGTGTGGACTGCTCTTAAATCAAACTTTTTCCTCAAACTGAACCCCAGCTGCACCTCACTTTGTAACGGCACGATACCGAAAAAACCTGTTCTGGTATAGCCATAATCTTTTCCCGTTCCTCCGCCAAGATTTGCGGGAACATTATAATCCGTCTTTAAAGTCAAATTGGGATAAAAAAGACGGCTCAACGCAAAATGCTGAGCCTGAGCCACCGAAACGGTCGTAAAGAGTAAGCCGAAAAGTAAATGTCGGGAAATTTTCATGCGTTATGTCGGGGTGTGATTGTCGGCAAATAACGAGAAAAGAGTTTGGGTATTGTGTTTGGCTTTAACAGGCAAGAGTGTAACCAAAAGTTTGTTTATTTACATTAAGTATAACAATCATGCACCAATATGTTCAAATTACCCTCCCTTAATACGCTTACAGAAAGTTTTCTTAAAACAATAGTCCGCTATAACTGGGTCGTATTTATTGCGCTGCTAAAACTTATTTTGCTGATTTGGTATATAGAAACGCCTCATTCCGATACCATCACGAGAAATCTGCTGACCAGATTATCCTATGTTTCCTTTCTTTCACTTCCCCTATTTCTCGCCGTTCTCCTTATTGCAGAAAGATATCACTGGAAAAACAGGCTGAAATATGGAATTTTAGCCTTCATCACGGGACTTCTGGGAGTATATTATTTTTATATAAACCAAAATCCTAACCAAACTGACTTCTACCGTTTTCTACTTTTTATGGCAGGCGCGCATCTTGCCGTTTCCTTTTCGCCTTTTGTCAAACAGAATGAGCCCAACGGTTTCTGGCAATTTAACAAAACACTCTTTTTGCAGTTTTTAAATGCAACACTATACTCCACAACACTTTATTTAGGACTGCTGATCGCCGTGGAAACGGTCAAATTTCTTTTCAAAATCGAGTTTTCATTTGAAATAGAAATGGATCTTCTCCTTATCATTTTCATCCTTTTTCATACCGTCTTCTTTTTAAGCAAAATCCCGGAAAACGTTAAAGCACTTGACAATCAGACTGACTATCCCACTGGTTTAAAAATATTTACCCAATATGTTTTATTGCCGCTTGAAGTGGTATACCTGGTCATTCTCTATGCTTACACCGCAAGAATAATTTTCCAGTGGCAACTACCTGATGGCGGCGTGGCTTACCTTGTCCTGGCTTTTTCAACAGCCGGGATTCTGGCATTACTCCTCCTTTATCCGCTTCGCGAAAATCTGAAAGAACGCTGGATTTCTATTTTCAGCCAGCGGTTTTATTTTGCACTGTTACCGCTGATCGTACTGCTTGGCATTGGGATTTTTCGAAGGATCAATGATTATGGTTTAACAGAAAATCGATATCTGGTTGCAGTACTGGCAATTTGGCTGGCAGGAATTACCATTTACTTTCTGGCCGCAAAACGAAGCGATATCCGCTGGATACCCATTTCGCTCTCGGTTATCAGTTTTTTAATTGCTATAGGCCCATGGAATCTTTTTACACTGGCGGAAAAAAGTCAGCTGCGGCTTTTCAATGAGATACTATCGGAGCATAAACTTTTGAATGCAAAGAATAAGATTACCGGAAAAGCGATCCTTTCCAAACAAAAATATAATCAGTTATTTTCTATTGTCGACTTTTTTAAAGTGCGGGATAAAACAGCCATAGCGAAATATTTCTTAAAACTACCGGCCGACCCGAATGAAGGTAGATATTCAAATGTGATGAATGACTATCTGCGAAAATATGTAAGTTTCAACGGAGCAAATTCAAAAGACGAGTTTAAAAATTATTCTTTTTACAAAGCCACCGACAAAAACATCAGCATCGAAGGTTTTAATCAAATGATGACTTTCAATGCATCTGATCAAGATTCAGGAACAAATCAAAGCTGGCAAATCAAAACCGAAGAAAATGAGAAAATAATGACAGTTTATTTGAATAATGAAAAAGTAGCATCCTGGGATCTTTCAACGAAAATAACAGAGCTGGTAGCCGAATATGGAAATCAATCGGATTCAGTTTCTCCCCAACATCTTTCCTTTGAGCATACCGACGCGAAAAATCATGTAAAGGTGACGCTCACCGATCTTTCCTGGAATAACCGGTCATATTATTACAGCGGTATTTTATTTTACCGATGAAACAATCAAAATATGTTTTTCAAATAGTACAAAAATGCTATTTCGCTGTATACTCTTAGATGATCTTACATTTTCAGCAAGCGACTTCCATGAAAACTTTTTCGAAGAAAATATATTTTCTCCTGACCTTTCTTTTACCAACCGTTTCCTACGCACAAACTTCCGAGCCTACTTACGCGGAAAAACTGGGATATCCGAAAGGCAAAAAAGTATTGATTATCCACGTGGATGATGTAGGCATGTCTTACGAATCAAATCAGGGAGCTATCAGAGCCATAAAAGATGGGGTCGCCAATTCTTTAAGCGTGATGATGCCATGCGGATGGGTACCGGGTTTTGTACATTATCTGAAGGAAAATCCTGAAATAGATGCGGGCCTGCACTTGACATTAACCTCCGAATGGAAAGAGTACCGCTGGGGGCCGCTAGCCGGAAAAAACCAGGTTAAAGGCCTGGTTGATTCCGAAGGTGCGATGTGGCGTGGGGTTGCAGACGTGGTTAAAAATGCGTCGCCTGATGAAGTAGAAAAAGAAATTCGTGCACAGCTGGACCGCGCCAGAACCATGGGTTTTACACCAACCCACCTGGATTCACATATGGGGACACTTTTTGCTACGCCTGAATTTTTACAACGTTATTTAAAAGTTGGAATGGAAGAAAAAATTCCGGTTATGTTTCCCGGCGGACATAATTCTGTTGTGCAGGTTCAGGAAAAAATAATAGCAGATCAGCTTGCGATGACCCAAATGGTAGGAAAACAACTTTGGAACGCCGGGTTACCAGTTCTGGATGATCTTGAAAATTCCAGTTATGGCTGGAAAGGCCCAGAATCCGGTGATAAGTCAGAAAAAGCACTTCAAAAATATAAAACAGAGAAGTATATCAATGCCATTAAAAACATTAAACCCGGCCTGACCATGGTGATTATGCACTGCACGATTCATACCGAGGTATTTCCACAAATTTCTGATTCTTATCCGACACGTGAAGGAGATTTCCTGGCGATGATTGATCCGGAATTAAGAAAATATATCGAGAAGGAAGGTATCATTCTGACAACATGGAAAGAGGCCATGCAGCGCCGTCAAAAGGTGAAGTAGATTCATTACAGCTTGTTCTGATCGTACTAAATCTTCATACGCTGTAAATTTATCCTGGCCTTCATTTTGTATTTTGGATTACCACTTTCATAAAGTGCAACATCATTAGCTCTGTGGTAGGTAAAATTGACTAGAAAAGTTATTGTATTGGTATCACGGCTGTATGCTCATGGACCCACCCGATAATCCATATATCTCCCGATGTAAAATCATGCGACACCAAAAAGAAAATATCCGTCAATAGCCAATAACCTCGATCAACACATTAAGTATCAAACAGATAAATTTAACAAACGAATATACCTAAGATTTCTGGGTATAAAGATTTTTTATTAAATTCGTTTATGAATGATTCGAACTCTTTACTAAAAGGGAGCCTTAGCGCCATAATTTTGAAACTATTGTCAATTCACGGCCATATGTATGGTTATGAAATCTGTCAGCATGTCAAGGGCTTAACAAATGGGCAAATGCGTATAACTGAGGGAGCTATTTACCCTTCCCTGCACAAGTTGGAGAGCGAAGGGTTACTGATATCTTTTACGGAAATTGTGGAAGGACGAAACAGAAAATATTACGCCGTAGCACCTGGCCAAGAAGGATTGACAGAATCCCGTTTAAATCTCCTGCAGGAATTCATTGGCCAGTTACAATTAATTCTTAATCCAACCTCACTACTTAAACCGACTGATCAATAGATATTTGACAACAAACACTATACCCATGACTACAACATCTCATCAACAAAAAACGATTTACAGCTTGATTGAAAATTCTCTTTCCTGTGAATATGAAGAAATTCAGGATGAGCTATACGATCATTTTTTGACTGAAATCACAGCCCTCATGAAGAATGATATCTCTTTTACTGATGCAATCAATATTGTTTATAATGATTTTGGAGGACAGCCGGAGCTACTTCGTATAGAGGCCAGTTACATTGCTATGATAAAAAAGCAGGGGAAAGTATTGTACAAGCAATTTGCCAGCCAATATTTTATGTCTTTCCATTGGTTAATTCCAATGTTGCTTGGAGTTCTGGTGTATATTATTCCCTTTAACAAGTTACCCTTTCCCTTCATTGCAATTAATATCCTCGTTTACTTTTTAGTAGTAATTTACGGAATGTGGTACTTCAAAAAATGGCGTTTAGAAGGAGAGTATCGCTCATTTAACAATGAAAAGAAGAATTTGAAAGCAATAATCATCTTCAACTATTATGTAAGACCACTGTCATCACTTTCTTCACTAATCTTCGTATTCAACCACACCGATAATCCTATAATCTCTTTCCTGACAACTGTGGTTCTGTATCTTGCTGTTGATTACTCAGTTTCATTTTTAAAATACATGAAACATAACTGGCTTTTATCCAGTACCAAGTATGCCTGAAAAGCTAAATCTGCTGACTTCTCAAAATACGGTGCAACTCTTCCACATCAGCCAGATCCTTATTTCTTCCAGTTGCCCTTTTATCACTAATTAAATCCCTAAGCTGAATTACATAAAAGGGAATTCCGTCCAGATTTCTAAGCTAAAACATGCTCCTGCTATTTTTCTCTTGTAGTATAACGAATAGAAAATCATTTACCAGTTTAACAAATACCAAAGCAAAAACCCCGGCAGCACAAAGTCTACCAGGGTTTTTATATTTTCTATGAACAAAAGCTAACTGCTTAAATCCTACAAATCAATCGCTTCACCATAAGCCGCCTCAGTAGCACCTTTCAAAGCTTCTGACATGGTTGGGTGTGGGTGAATTGAACGCATGATTTCATGTGCAGTAGTTTCCAGTTTACGGGCTACTACGACTTCCGCGATCATTTCTGTTACGTTTGTACCAATCATATGCGCTCCTAAGAACTCGCCATATTTGGCATCAAAAATAACTTTTACGAAACCATCCGTAGCGCCGGCAGCCGTAGCTTTACCAGAGGCTTTGAATGGAAATTTACCCACTTTGATATCGTAACCTGCTTCTTTTGCTTTTTTCTCAGTGAAGCCAACAGAAGCGATTTCAGGCTGGCAATACGTACAGCCAGGAATGTTTCCATAATCCAGAGCTTCTGTTTTGTGACCTGCAATTTTTTCTGCGCAAATGATACCTTCCGCTGTTGCAACGTGTGCCAACGCAGGGCCAGGCGTACAGTCTCCGATTGCGTAGAAACCAGGAACATTGGTTTCATACCATTCGTTAACCGCAATTTTACCTTTATCGGTTTTGATACCCGCTTCTTCCAGACCGATATTTTCGATGTTCGAAACGATACCCGCTGCTGAAAGCACTACGTCTACTTCAAAAGTTTTGTCACCTGTTGGTGTCTTTACAGAAACAACGCAGCCGCTTCCGCTTGTATCCACCTTCTCAACAGAAGAGTTAACATATGTATCGATGCCCAGCTTTTTGTATTGCTTTGCAATTTCTTTTGATACGTCTTCGTCTTCAACAGGAACAAGGTTTGGAAGGAATTCAACAACAGTAACTTTCGTTCCCATGGTTGCATACACATAAGCAAACTCCATTCCGATTGCACCAGAACCTACAACCAATAAACTTTTTGGCTGCGTTTCAAGGCTCATTGCTTTACGGTATTCAATTACTTTCTGACCGTCGATCTTAATATTCGGCAATTCGCGGGCACGCGCACCGGTTGCAATCACTACGCCTTTACCTGCTGTATAATCTGTCTTGTTGCCGTCTTTATCGGTAACTTCAACTGTTTTTACACCTTTCACTTTACCAGTTCCCATGATGACGTCGATTTTATTCTTCTTCATCAAAAAGGCAACTCCCTTGCTCATTGTGTCAGCAACACCGCGGCTGCGTTTGATTACGCCACCGAAATCAGCAGAAGATTCGCCTACATTAATACCGTAGTTTTTTGCGTGTTTGATGTATTCAAATACCTGGGCACTTTTAAGAAGGGCTTTTGTTGGGATACAGCCCCAGTTAAGGCAAATTCCTCCTAAAAGTTCTTTTTCTACAATTGCTACTTTCAATCCTAATTGCGAAGCACGGATAGCTGCCGGGTATCCGCCAGGACCGCTACCAACCACAATTACGTCATACGTTTGAGCCATTTTCTAGTATTTTTATTTGAAAGAAATGGGTTGACAAAAATTTCATGCAAAGGTACGATGATTTGCCGGAAACACTACATGCAAACAGTTACGTATTTATGTGAAACTGACACTAATCCTGAATTGTTATACCTTTGCATAAGTGGTAACAATATTCTGTAACAATTGGAGCCAAAAATCTTAATAAATTTTCCAACTATAAATTCAAAAAATTCAATGACACTTGATCAATTGAAAGACTTGAAGGCCCGTGTAGAGGCTTTGGGGAGGTATCTTTGACTACGCTAACCGAAAAAAACAGCTAGACGACCTTGAACAACAAACTTCTCAACCGGAATTCTGGGGCGACTCGGAACGTGCTGAGAAAACTATGAAGGAAATTCGCGGATTGAAGTTCTGGACCACAGGTTATGAAGAACTTTCAAGATTACGCGATGACCTGGATACGATCTGGGAATTTTATGATGCAAGCGAAGCGACCGAAGAAGAGGTAGACGAAGAAGGTAAAAAACTGGAAGCGAAGCTTGACGAAATCGAATTCCGTAAAATGATGGGCGAAGAAGGTGACGAACTTCCGGCCGTTATTGAAATAAACTCAGGTGCCGGTGGTACCGAATCGCAGGACTGGGCATCGATGCTTATGCGGATGTACATCATGTGGGCTGAGAAAAACGGATATAAAGTTCGGGAGGTAGATTTGCAGGATGGTGATGTGGCTGGTATCAAATCCGTTACATTGGAAATTTCGGGTGAATATGCTTACGGAAATTTGAAGTCGGAAAATGGCGTTCACCGTCTGGTGCGTATTTCTCCTTTTGATTCCAACGCCCGCCGCCATACATCGTTTACATCAGTTTATGTGTATCCTCTTGCGGACGATAACATCGAAATTGACGTTAACCTGGCAGACATTACCTGGGATACGTACCGTTCCGGTGGTGCGGGTGGCCAAAATGTGAACAAGGTGGAAACAGCAGTTCGTCTGCATCACAAACCTTCGGGCATTGTGATTGCCTGTCAGCAGGAACGTTCTCAGCTTATGAACAAAGAAGTTGCCATCCGGTTATTGAAATCGCGTCTTTATCAGATCGAGCTCGAAAAACGCAATGCAGCACGCGCAGAAGTGGAAGCTTCCAAGCGTAAAATCGAATGGGGTTCTCAGATCCGCAGTTATGTATTGGACGACCGCCGCGTAAAAGACCATCGCACGGACCATCAGACGTCTAATACCGATGCTGTACTGAATGGTGAGATCAATGATTTCATTAAGGCATATTTGATGGAGTATTAAGAAATACTGAGATTTGTAAAACCTCCGGACGTTATTCTTTCCTGAATTTGTTCGGAGGTTTTTTTATTAGTTACTTACGGTATGTCCTTACACTACCATCGCCTCGGTCGCGGCCCAAAAATCCTTCTCGCCTTCCACGGCATTGGCCAGACCGGCTTAACCTGCTTCGAATCCTTTTCTAAAACCTTAGGAGATCATTACACCATCTATGCTTTCGACCTTTTTTTCCACGGGAAAAGTAAAGGAATTCGCGGGAATGACAATTTTTCGGATCAGGATATTGTTACCAAAACTTTGTGGAAAAAACTGATTTCCGAATTTCTGGAAGTTAATCATATTGACCGTTTTGATATTGTCGCATTCAGCATGGGCGGCAGATTTGCCCTGGCAACTTTGGAAGCATTTTTTCAAAAAATCGATAATGCATTTTTAATTGCACCAGACGGCATTTCTGAACATCCGCTATATACACTGGCTTCACGCTTCTGGCCAACCCGGAAACTTTTCCGTTGGGTAGTTCAAAATCCTGATATCTTAATTAAATCAGCCAATTTGTTGGAAAAACCGGGACTCATCCACAGTAGTCTGATACGTTTTACACAACATATGCTTTCCGACCCTAAAAGGCAGGAAATAATTTACCGCTCCTGGCTGGCTTTTAGGATGCTGAAATTTGATGTTCCGTCTCTTTATCAAAAATTGGGCGTCACAAAAATCTATCTGTTTATTGGTAAATATGATAAGTTGTTGAAGGCAAAAGATGTGAAGAAATTATCTGTGCTTTTGCCGAAAAATCGGTATTTTCTGCTTGCAGCAGGACATGGAAATTTGGTTGATAAGGCTGCGGAAATTATTCGGGATTTGGTTACACAAGTTTAATTGGCTAATTCCTGTTAACAATCTGTAATAACCGAAACTACTGTTATGTTATCCTTATTTTGACGTATTCATTGTCATGCGCTTGTCGACCATGTCATGCTGAGTAACTATTTCGTGCTCAACAAGCTCTCGCTCCGGCGACCCGGTTGAAAATGACATGATCTGGGTCACACTGAGCTTGTCGAAGCATCTCGCCAGACACCCTTCTACGGCACCGGCCGCCCGGCGCATCGGCGGTCCGAAAGCTCAGGCTGACATTTTACTAGCATCATTTTTTACTTAACTGCACGCTACTTGTTAATTACTCACCTGATAAATTACAAAACTCTCTTAAAAACCCGTTGAAGCCCACAGGTAACTTTCATGGAATCTCCTGAAATGACACCTTCACAAAATGGCCGCTCATTCAGCGCATAGGTTATTGTCTTTGATGTTTCGTTGTAACTATACTTATAGACTTGATTTACCTTTTCAGTCCCTTCAGCATTATCATTACTTGAAACTTCTAGTTCAACTCCGTCCTTAAATTTAATTTTGGAGTAAACCTCTCTGCTATTTTCTTGCTGGTATACCCATTTCCAGGTTGTACCCACCAGTTTATTCATTGGTTCCCGTATGGGTTCGGACTTATCTGCTCTGGAACAGGAAAGAATTAAAGTAAAGGATATGAGAAGTATTGAAGCGTGTTTCATGAATGGTGAGAAGTTAATTTTTTCAGAAAGTAAACGAGAATATGCGGATAAGCCAAACAACTCCAATTGCAAATCGGGATTAGCGCTTATCCGAAAATTTTACAAAAATTAAATTAAGTACAACGGTGCTAGAAACTGCACTCCAGATTGCCAGCCAAAATCCTAATTCCGTCGGGTCAGGACTCCATGTGCCGCCGGTTGTAAACATTAATGCGAGCGCATGAATGACTGTGAGAACGATCGAAATGTTCCGGACTTTCTTGTTGAAAAATAATTTCATGATTGATTTGGTGTGTGTTCTGATTTATTTTAGAAGCGATTAAAATTTGTCTGTATTAAAGATCGAATTACTGCAATACCAACATTTTCAAATGGTTCGCTTAACCTATCCATAAAATCTTCTATCTTTAAGAACTCCCGTTTTTTTCCTGAAACTCTTAAATTTAGATGATAGAAACAAATACTTCCGGCACAGTTCCACATAAAAACGATACAAACTGGCGGCTCAAAGCCATCATGGGCGGTTCCATTGGTAATTTGGTAGAATGGTATGACTGGTACGCTTATTCTGCATTTTCTCTATATTTTGCCGGAAGCTTTTTTCCCGATTCTAATCCAACGGTACAGCTTATCAACACAGCCGGAATATTTGCGGTCGGTTTTTTAATGCGTCCTATCGGAGGTTATCTTTTTGGGAAAATAGCAGATACAAAAGGCAGGAAAGAAGCCATGACCTTATCGGTTTTACTTATGTCCTTTGGCTCTTTGCTGATCGCTTTTTTGCCAGGTTATGCCACGATTGGTATCGCCGCACCTGTTCTGCTTTTAGTAGCAAGATTATTACAAGGCCTGAGCGTTGGCGGTGAATATGGTACCTCGGCCACGTATCTAAGCGAAGTAGCTACGAAGGAAAGACGTGGCTTCTATTCAAGTTTTCAATATGTAACGCTGATCGGCGGACAATTAATCGCATTGGGATTACAGCTTATCCTGCAGAGGATTTTTCTGACCGAGCAGGAAATGCATGCCTGGGGATGGCGGATACCCTTTGTCATTGGTGCCATACTTTCGCTGATTGCCCTATACCTGAGAAGTAATCTTCATGAAACAGAGGCATTTACAAACAAAAATACATCGTCTGTAAAAAAAGAAGGATCAATAAGGGAATTATTGAAACATCCCAAAGCGCTGTCGGTGGTTGTAGGGCTTACATTAGGTGGAACGCTGGCTTTCTACACTTACACGACTTACATGCAGAAATTCCTGGTCAACACCGTCGGGCTGACCAAGGGTCAGTCAACCACGTTAACGTTCTGTTCGCTATTGATTTTTGCTTTACTACAACCCGTTTTCGGCGCATTGAGCGATAAAGTGGGGCGTCGGCCGCTGCTGATTGCCTTCGGAATTTTGGGTACGCTTTGTACCATTCCGCTTTTAACAACACTAAGTCATACATCTACCATGTGGGGAGCGTTTGGCTTACTCATGGCTGCATTGCTGATCGTGAGCGGTTATACTTCTATTAACGCCGTGGTAAAAGCCGAGTTATTTCCCGTTGAAGTCCGGGCGTTAGGCGTAGGACTGCCCTATTCGCTAACCGTTGCTATTTTTGGCGGCACGGCTGAATATCTTGCACTCTGGTTCAAAAACGCCGGCCATGAAAACTATTATTACTGGTATGTCACGGTCTGTATTTTCGTGTCTCTTATCGTGTATATTACCATGAAAGACACAAAACATACTTCTCTGATCGAACATTAAATTGTCAAAAACAGGGCATTTGACGAAAATGCACTATTCCAATTAATAAGATAATTTATCTATTGACATCGCCTTATTTATTTTATAACTTTCTGAAAACCAAAACATTCAGATCGTTATGGATATGTTGAACAAAATTGAGCGCTGGGGCGATACACATCACCCCGCCTGGATGGATGTCGTGCGAATTGGATTAGGCGTCCTGCTTTTTGTCAAAGGAATCAGTTTTATCAGTGATACAACGCGGTTGTCTCATTTGATAAGTAATATGGATTTTCATCTGTATTCGGTCATGGCTGTTCACTATGTAGCTTTTGCACACATATTCGGCGGTTTTTTGATCGCACTGGGCTGCCTGACCAGGATTTCAGCTGTGTTTCAAATCCCGATTCTGATTACTGCGGTATTCTTTGTTAACATCAGATCCGGATTTTCATACCTTAATTCGGAATTATGGTTATCCATGATAACGCTGTTATTGGTTATCACATTCGCAGTCATTGGTTCCGGCAGATTCTCCATGGATGAATGGATGAAAAACCACGATCACTAAGAAATTCAACGTTACAAGTTTTCATTAATAGCATTATCGTTAGACATGGTCGTGGAAATGACCAGTTTAATGGTAATGCTGTTTTTATTTTATGAAGTCTTTGAAAGCTCGTGTCTGTGACTTTCCGGTAAGGATTTAAATAAATATTTGCGTTTATATTCCAGTGGCGTCATATCCGTAACGTTTTTGAAATGACGATAGAAATTTGAAATATTATTAAACCCGCATTCAAAACAGATAACTTCTATCGTGAGGCTGTCTTCGATCAGAAACCGGCATGCATGGCTAATCCGTATTTCGACCAGAAAATCATTATAGGTTTTCTTTGTCATGAGTTTAAAATAACGGCAAAAAGACGTCACGCCCAGATTCGCAATGGCGGCTACATCCTGCAACGAAATCGGATTTTTATAATTGGATAATGTGTAGGCATATACCTTATTCAACCGTAATGTTTCAGAATCATTCGATTTATAAAAAGCATGTGCGGAAGTGATCGTTTCCGTTTCATCAGTTTCTGCCAGAATTTTGAGGATGCTTAACAGCGCAATCAGACGATCCAGATTTTCGGCATTAACCGATGCATGCATAATGCTAATTACCTTTTCTTTCGCTTCTCCGTTAATAACCAGTCCTTTTTTTGCTTTTTCGTAAAGTTTGGGAATCAGGTACGCTTCCGGCAAATTCAACAGATCTGCGCCAAGGCAATCCGGCAAAAAATGAATAATGATCACTTCCACGGCTGAATTGCCTGCGCCACCTTCAACGCGCCAGGTATGCGGAAGGTTTTCGCCCAAAAGGATTAATTCGCCATCCGAAAAATTACTGATATTATCACCGATAAATCGCACACCGCTCCCTTTGATAAGATAATGTAACTCCAACTCCGGATGATAATGCCATACGGTACCAAAGCTGGACTCCCGTTCATGCCGGATGCTGAACGAGTTCTGTGATTTTATAGGAACTTTATGAAAATGGGGCTTCATCTTATTAAATTGAATCGCGACAGTATTACCAATGTCGTACTGCTTTCAAGTTAATAAGTACCAGCCACATTATTTATATTTACGAAATAACTTAAAAGTGATTTTCGGCCATCAGCGATCGATAATTAACAAAAAATCCTGTTTGCGGGAGCCGAAAGCTGATAATTATGAAATAGCAATCCGCGACTCCCTGCGTAGGATTTCCTTGGCTTTGATCAATTGATTCTTAACCGTATTGGTGGATATATTGAGATAGCTGGCAATCTCTTTGTAAGATTTTCCTTCTTCAATATTTAATTTTAATATCTGTTTACGCTTTTCGGAAAGACAATCTACCGCAACCTGAAGAAACTGGATTCTGGCTTCTTTATCGTCTCCTTCATCATCATGCACGGTGGCCATCCTATCCACGTACTGCTTTCTTAACTGCTGGTCTTTTTCAAATTTTTTGAACTGATCAAAAATCTGGTTTCGCAGGCTCACAAACAAATAGGCCTGAAAACTATGCTCAGGCTTGATCTGCACACGACGATCCCAGATTTTCGCAAACACATCCTGGGTGACATTTTCTGCCTCTTCCTCGTCTTTTAGTAATGTAGTGCAAAATTTAAGTGCGGGAGAACGGAAATGCGTATACAATTGCGCAAATGCTGCCTCGTCTCCCTGGGTCACGCGATAAAGAATTTGTTCATTGGGAAAGTTCATAGGATTAGGAAGTATAGGATTTATGAAAAATCATCAGATTTCAATCAGACGTTAACCAATTAAGGTTAAAGCGGTAATGTATACTGCTGCTTATCAAATGAATCAGATTATCCGGCGACTGTGTCATGGCCAGATATCCTCTTGGTTCTGCGTGCGTTGTATCCATTTCAAACGCACCTGTCCAGGCTCCTCCGTTCAGGTATCTTTCTTTTTTATCGGTCAGTAATTTTTTAACCGGCCAGGTTTTCCCTTCATCAAAAGAAAGCGCTGCGTACATGCCATAACCTTTAAAAGAATTTCCTTTTTTATCTTTAAAAACCATCCCGATTTTCTTTTCGTCTGCTTCTTCCGGATGATGCGTAAAGGAAATCAGGAGCAATGGCCCTTCATTAAGCCGGTATAAAATAAGCCGTTGACCGCCTGCGATCGGCGGAAATTCGGATGCCGAATAAGTCCAGCTTTTCCCCATGTCTTTGGAAATGCTTGCAGGCATTCGTAAACCGGAACCTTCCTGTTCTTCAATATTATTGTTTCTCCCCAAAGCGAATAAACTACCATCGTTCAACTGCGTGACGCCGGCATGTATCCCCGCAATAAGCCCGCCGGATTTACCTTCCTTGAAATCAGGCATTTCTTTTCCCAGATAAGGATTCTGCCATGTTTTACCCTGATCTTTACTGATGTGAATCGCAGTTCCGCCGGCAGGACCCGGATCAGCATCACCAGCTTGTACAAGCCATCCTTCCTTCGTCTGAAACATTCCGGCAATTACCTGATTACGGACCTGATGTTCCGGGTCAGCCATGACGGGAGCAGACCATGTTGCGCCATGATCCTTACTTTTCCTTAACACCATGGCCAGATTTTTCCAGTCTCCGTCAGTTTCGACGCCGTTCATATGGTATAATGTTCCTTTTCCATCGTCAAAAAGCGAAGTACCCGTCATATTCCGGTCCGGCACTTTAAAAAATTCAGACGGTTTATCCCACTGTTCCTGACCCGCACGTAACCTGCTGGCCAGAATAGTCATTTCCCTCCCTGATTCCTGGTTGGTAGAAAACCATGCAGCCAATAAGTCCCCATTCGCACACCAGGTGATGGCAGGACAATGGTTATGGCTAAAAAACGGAACTTCACCGGGGCGCTCTGGCTTGTTTACATAGCGAATCGGTTCCAAAAACACGGGTTTGTTATCGGCAACTTTTTTCCATGAAAATGACTTTTGAGATACATTCCTGAATACAAGTGTAGCTGGCTCCTCCGGAATCGGTTTGCTATTTGGTAATGCTCCCTCAACAATCCTGAAACCCAGCTGAAAATGTTTATCCTCCGGGATCATCGCCATCCGGTTGGACGAGCGTAAATATATCACCGGCGTTCCATGACTTCCGCCGCGCGTTACACGATACAAACCGGAACTTCTTCCTACCGGATCTTTTTGCTCTCCGGATTTATATGGACCGGACCAGTCATAACACCACTCTTCTACATTGCCATGAAGATCGTAAAGTCCGAATTTATTGGGCTCCGCCTGCGCTGTTTTTAACGAAACGATAACCGGCTCCCGATCTGTTTTCTGACTTTTCAAATGCGCTTTTGACAGAAATCGTCCAGTAAAAAAATCCGTTACCGTACCTGCCCGGCACACATATTCCCATTCGGCTTCGGTTGGAAGTCTGTATTTTTTTCCTTCTTTTTTACTAAGCCATTCACAAAAAGCAACTACGTCATGATAAGAAACGAATACGACTGCTTCATCATCGTCCTTTGAAAAGCCGTCTTTTCCACGCAGTTTTTTATGTTCGGGATCAAAAGCTTCATATTGGACATTCGTAATTTCTGTCACAGAAAATTTAACCGCATTAGAAATCGTGACGCGATGAACAGGATTTTCATCTACATTTTCCCCCTCTCCTTCCGACCCCATGTAAAACCTTCCGGCAGGAATATCGACCATCTTTATACCCAGCGAATTTATCGTCTGGGCAAAAGTGGTTTGTGTGATCAATCCCGCTAAAAGTGTAATGCGAATCCAGTTCATTTTTTATATAATTATTTTACAAGGTATTGGGCAAAATTACTCGTTATACCCAACTCGTTTTGTATTTTTTCAATTTCTCCCAGTAGCTCATCCATTTTCTGTTTCAGCTCTTCCGTGAGTATTCCTACTTCCCGTCGTGTGTAAGTGGATACGGGAAAGCCTCTTTTTTGCAAGCCGTATTTGGCAATAATCGGGTAAGCAGCGTGAACAATATCCATGGAATCGATGAAAAACTGCTGTACTTTTTTCACATCTTCTATTCTTGCAGGATCATTAAAATGATTGCAAACCCAGACAACCAGCTCCGGATAAATATTTCCCTGAATGCAGGAAAGCCCGGCAGCTCCTGCCTTTAGAGACGCTACCGCATTAACCATATAGGCATCGTAAAGTCCAAACTGATATCCTTCGGCCACTTTAATCCTGCGTATTACCTCATTCAAATCCAGAGAAGTATCTTTATGATAAATAACCCTTCCGGTTTCCACCAGTTTTTCAAGGATTTTGCTTGGAACAAGTCGTTTATATGGGACCGGACATTCATAAAATCCCAGTGGAATGCCATCTGTCAGATTAATCAATTCCAGCGATCTTTCTAAAAATACTTCGTCAGATTCCTCCTCAGCTGCAATCAGACATGAAATAACAATGACTGCCTGCACCCCGGTCTGATATATACGTTTTACAAATTCTGCCTGTTCCGGAATCGGTCCGCCGAAGGTTCCTGTTGCCACAACCGGTACTCTCCCGGCAACCTGATCAACGACCGTTTTGGTTACATTAATTCTCTCCTGTTCGCTTAATTCGAACATTTCACTGGATAAACAATTGGCGAACAGCCCCGTTGCCCCGGCTTTTAAATAGAATTCAGTCAGTGTTTTCAGGCCGCCGTAATCAACCTCACCCGATTCAAGGAAAGGCGTTAACATTACAGGAATAAATCCTTGCGGCAAAGATGAAGCAATAACAGTCATACCGTTTTTGATAAACTTGTATAATTAAAAAAATGTGTCAGAGTTGTATTTCTGAAAACCAAACAGGATTGGCTGATCATGTTCAGCTTACACCGCAAAGTCAATAACTATCAGGAAATATGGCTGTCTGCAATAGTCTCCTGCTCCATTTCAAGCGGTTTTCCTTTTAAACGTGTCAATAACAACCCTCCAAGAAAAATGGTTAATGTTCCCACCACCATCACCATGTTCTGATGAAGCGGATTGCGCAGGTACGCATATTCATCCGGCAGTTTGGAAGAAAATGTCATCCAGATAATTACCAGAATACCAATTAATGTAGCTGTAAGTGCTTCTGCGTTTTTTGTATTTTTTGAAATAATCCCCAAAAGAAAAAGCCCCAGCATGCCGCCTGCGAATATTCCGGATAGTAACCACCATACATCCAGTACACTTTTCACACCGATCATGGCAATTCCTGTCACCATACCCAAAAGTCCGAAACCTGTCGTAGCAATGTATAACAACGTCATTGATTGCTTTGAAGTCATTCCTTTTTTTATGTATCTCTGGTAAATATCGACCATAAAAACAGTGGCCGAGGCATTCATTCCTGAACTTATCGTGCTCATTGCTGCCGACATAATCGCTGCGATAATCAGCCCGAGTAAACCTACGGGAACTTTCGTAACCATAAAATGCGGCATAACCTTATCACCAATATCTGCCGGCGTTAAGGTGGCAGCCAATGTGCGGATTGCTTCCGGTGTGCCATTTGGTAAACGCTCTACGGCCACCTGCATTTGAACCGCATTCAGTAATTCAGGATTGCTTTGATAATATGCAAACAGGCAAGAACCGAGAATAAAAAAGATCAGCGAAACGGGCAGATATAAATAAACGCATAACCATACCGAACCGGCAGCTTCTTTGATGGAGGTTGTGGTATGATATCGCTGAACATAGTTCTGATCCATTCCGAAGTTGTTCAGATTCATGAAAAACCCGTATAAAAGAACCACCCAAAACGATGATTGCGTAAAATCCAGAGCAAAACTTCCGAGGCTGAATTTATTATCTACTTTTCCAATATCAATAATTCTGGAAACGCCGCCATCCATTCCCGAAACGACCAGATATAAAATAATCAGTGCACCGACGGTTTTGATCACTCCCTGTACCACTTCTGTCCAGATAACCGCCTCCATTCCACCCATTACGGTATATAACACGATGCAAATGCCAACTACGATCATTATCGTAGCCATGGGATAACCTGTTAAAGCTTGTAAACTGAGTGCAATGCCAAAAAATATGGATCCCATTCTGGCCAGCTGCGTCAGCAAAAAACAAACGACCGCATAAGTCCTGGCCCACGGACCGAAACGGTGCTCCAAATGAGTATATGCGGAAACGGCTCCTGTATTTCTGTAAAATGGAATGAAAAACTTAGTGGCAACCCAGGCGGCCAGCGGCATGGATAAGCTAAAAACAAAAGAATTCCAATTGCTTCCAAAGGCTTTTCCCGGAACGCCCAGGAAAGTGTTACTGCTTAAAAAAGTTGCGTAAATAGAAATACCAATCGCCCAGCCCGGAATTTTACCTGAGGCTTTTGTGAACTGATCCGCGGTGGTATTTTTCCGGGAGAAATATATACCAACAGCCACCATCCCTACCAGATAGGCAATAACAATTAAAAGATCAATGATGGGTAAGGATTTCATTCTACTTTTGCGATAAGTATAACTTAATTGCAAATAAACAGGATTAACTCCATGTATTTATGTGGTTTTATATCCTATTATTATACGATCTTATCATACCACAGAATTTTCGACGGCTAATCCGGTCAGCTGTGCTTATTTTTCCTTGTCTTTAAACAAATAACCGATTCCCACAGAGGAAATGATGATGAGCGACAACAGGAGAATTTTTGTTCCCAATCCTTCATTCGGATGTTCAAGCAAATAACGAATTTCCTGTGCCTCCCTCCCGGCCCATACCGCCAGTACCGTACGTGGAATCATCCCCAATGTCCCACCAGCCAATACCTGAGGAAGTTTTGCACCCACCACGTTGAAAAATAAATTCGTGATGGTAAAAGGAAGAACAGGGGATAGTTTTGCGAAAAAAATCAGCCTGAACTGGTTAGCCTGGAATTTTTTAATCAGTGATTCGATCTGTGGATAAATCTGAACAAGATAAACACGTATAGACTCTGCCTGAAAAAAATCAGCTATGATATATAAAATTCCGATCGCGCCAAGATTGAGTAAAAACAAATACGGAATGGCATACCATCCCAAAAAGTATCCGAAAACCAGTGCCAGAAAAGTAGGCGGCGTAAGTGCAATGGCCGATGTAAGGGTAAGTCCCATCGTAACCAGTATCCAGGTTCCATAGGTCCATTCACGCAGAATATCTTCATGTGCAATAGCCGAAGCAGTTAACAAAGAAGTGGTAACCAAAGGAACAACGGTGAGTAAAACACTTACAACAAGCGGTAAAGGAAGCTTTTTCGCTAATGAATTTGCCAAAAGGAGTTATTTTTAGTCAATACAAACATTTCAGATAGCAAATTAACCACATCTTTCTGTAAAAGGTTTTTACGGAAGGTTATCTTTGGTGTATTCTCCACAGATCTGTATGATTTAAGTTAAAATATAATACTATGAATTTCGCTACAAAAGCCATACATGCTGGTGTTGAACCAGATCCAACCACTGGTGCCATCATGACGCCGATTTATCAGACTTCCACGTACGTACAGGAAAGCCCAGGCAAACACAAGGGTTACGAGTATTCCCGCACCCATAATCCCACGCGTACGGCTTTGCAAAATGCTCTGGCCGCACTGGAAAACGGAAAACATGGGATTTGTTATGCATCGGGACTGGCTGCGACGGATGCAGTTTTGAAATTATTCCGTCCTGGTGATGAAATTATAGCCACCAATGATATTTACGGAGGGACATACCGGATCATGAAGCGCATTTATGAGCCTTTCGGTCTGGTTTTTCATTTTGTCGATATGAGCAATATCCAGGAAATTGAGAACGTAATTTCTGAAAAAACGAAAATGATCTGGGTGGAGACCCCAACCAATCCTCTTTTAAAAATTATTGACATAGAAGCAGTAACGGGCCTTTGCAGAGATAAAAGCATTTTAAGTGTTGTAGATAACACTTTTGCATCTCCTTATTTGCAAAATCCGCTTGATCAGGGAGCGGATATCGTGATGCACTCCGTTACGAAATATCTTGGCGGACATTCCGACACGGTGATGGGCGCGCTCATTGTGAATGATGATGATCTGGCAAAAAACCTGGCGTTTATTCAAAACGCAAGCGGTGCTGTACCCGGGCCTCAGGATTGTTTTCTTGTTTTGCGCGGAATTAAGACCCTGCATATTCGTATGCAGCGGCATTGTGAAAACGCAAAGGTGGTTTCCATATGGCTGCAAGATCACCCCAAAGTGGGAAAAGTGTATTATCCCGGGCTTACTTCTCACGAAGGCCATGCATTGGCAACCAGACAAATGCGGGGTTATGGAGGAATTGTATCTTTTGAATTAAAAGGCGATAATTATCAGCAAGCAGTAAAAGTGATGGAAAACCTGGAAATATTTTCTTTGGGAGAGTCGCTGGGTGGTGTTGAATCACTTTGCACCCATCCCGCCAGTATGACACACGCAAGTATCCCAAAGGAAGAAAGAGAAAAAGTTGGCTTAAAGGATACCCTGATCCGCCTGAGCGTCGGTATTGAAGATGTGGCTGATTTAATCGCAGATTTGGAACGGGCCATTGGATGAGAATTCGCTTTCTCTTTTGCATTCCAAAAGCAAAACCATTACTTTTGATCTCTATTTTTTAGCAAAACTTACAAATTCGTTTTTCATGGAATTAACAGGAACTGTCATCGCTTTACTCCCTGAGGTAAATGGTCAGGGTAAAAACGGAACATGGCGTAAGCAGGAATTCATTCTTGAAATCCCTTCGCAGTATCCAAAAAAAGTATGCATTTCATTGTGGGGTGATAAAATCGATCAGGCTGGCTTACAGGTTAATGACGCTGTAACGGCATCTATTGATGTGGAAAGCCGCGAATATAACAATCGCTGGTATACAGAAGTAAAGGCATGGAAAGTGGACAAAGCCGGAGGAAACGGTGGTGGCGGAGCTTCTTTCAATTCCGGAAGCAGCAATAGCACTTTACCTCCTGTAACAACTTTTACAGAAGACGAGTCTGACGATCTTCCTTTCTAATACCAATCAGCGTTATAAGAGGCGATCTGATGTTATCCGACACCAGATCGCCTTTTTATTTGATCTTTTCAGGCCACCGCGACTGTAAAATAATCCAGCACTTCGTGTGGATGCACCTCCAGCACATTAGCAAGCACTAGCATAACCAAGGTATTGGATGCCATTTTTCTGGAAATTCCGGCCGCCGCTGCGAATAATTCCACAGTAACCGTCTTCTTCTCGTCCAGTAGCTTCATCAGCTTTTCCTCTTTGTCGCCGTACTGAAAACTTATATCCCTTTTAAAACGGCCACGGCGCATAATTTCACGCATTTCCTTACTGGCCTGGATCGATTTATCCGCTACGCGAATATAGGCTTTCCTGATACCGGAAGAATCAATTACGTAATGGGGCTTATCAAGACTTCGGGGAATGGTCAGAACCAATACTTCCCGCTCCATGTCAATAGGAATTTTTTCGAGGTGGAAGTCCAGTTTCGGGAAACAATAAGTGTTTATCGCTTTGACAAGTGTGTATTCGTCTTCATCTGAATCTTTCACACCTTTGATCGTTCGGTCGTCACCAACGCCGACGAAAAGTTTTCCGCCACCAGTGTTGGCGAAAGCGACAAGTTCACGGACAATTTTTTCAGGATGGTTAGATTTCAACTTGAATTCTACATGATCACCCTCACCTCTTCTGACCAACTCTTTAAGCAATCGTAGTTCCATCAATTGGCCTGGATAGATACTTAACTATGAAAAAAACAATTCGGAATCTGGTTTATGCTTTTCATAATAACGTTAACAATATACATTCCTTTCACGATATTAAAAAAATTATCTGATTTTATCATGCCAGATAATCCACCAATAATATTACAAAAACAATGCCTCAGTAAACGTCAGCCGCTTTAAAACAAAAAACGGCACCTGTTGGCGCCGCTCTTCATCAATATTCATCTTCATTAAAGAAGAAGTCATCTTTGGTCGGATAATCCGGCCAAATTTCCTCAATGCTTTCATAAGGCTGACCATCATCTTCCAATTCTTGTAGGTTTTCAACTACTTCTAACGGAGCGCCTGTTCTAATTGCGAAGTCAATCAGCTCGTCTTTGGTAGCTGGCCAAGGAGCATCTTCCAGATATGATGCAAGTTCGAGAGTCCAGTACATAATTTTTTTCGCCTATTAAATAGTTACTTAATTTTTTCAGGATTGCAAAAGTAAAAAAATTTGCATCTTTTAATAATTTTAAACAAAAAATATTAAAAATAATTGTTTTTTATGTTTAATATTTTCCGATGACAGGATAAGCATTTGAAAATCATAAATTTATCCTTTATTGACAGATACTCTTCTTTTAATTCTGATCTCACTGGTTATATACAAAAAGCATTCCCGCAGTCTTAGTTGTATTTGATACAAATTCCGGTCATATAGCTTGCAAGACGAAATCTTTTGTAAATTCCCCCATCATTAGAATCAGAAAAAATTATGACAATTGAAGTTTGTGCATATTCACTGGAGTCCTGCATGAATGCCCAGGTTGGCGGAGCGGGACGCATTGAGTTATGCGGGGGACTTGGCGAAGGAGGAACTACACCCAGCGCCGGCCTTATTGAAATGGTACTTGAACACATTCAAATTCCCGTATATGTGATGATCCGTCCGCGCGGCGGAGATTTTGTATATGATTTCTTTGAAGAAGAAATCATGAAACGTGACATTGCCGTTGCAAAAAAACTGGGCGCTCATGGTGTCGTTCTGGGCATATTACTTCCAGACGGACAAGTAGATATAGCACGTACGAAAGCGCTCGTAGATCTTGCTGCTCCGATGAAAGTAACTTTTCACCGCGCATTTGACCTCACACCTGACCCGATTAAGGCACTCAAAGCAGTCATAGAAACAGGGGCTGAACGGATCCTTACCTCCGGACAAAAACCGACAGCTCCTCAGGCGATCCCGCTTTTTCAACAACTGACGAAAACGGCAGGAAACACAATTGAGATTATGGCTGGCGGCGGTGTCAACCACCACAACGCAAAGGAACTCAAAGAAGCTGGGGTACATTCGTTACATTTAACGGCAAAGTCAACTCGTCCGGGCAGACAAAAATTTTTTACGGCCGAAATTTCCATGGCAGGAGCTATCCCCGACGAACGTTCGGTTTTATACAGTGATTTAAATCTTATTGAGGCGATAGTGGAGGCGGTTGCAGATTAATAATATGAATTAGCAGGATTTCTAACCTAAGTCTCCGCGACATGAAATTTTTCAAAGCTGTTTTAACGATTATAATTACAATCGGTTTAGTATATGCATTGAACAGGCCGTGGGGACCGGTTCCTGCTTTGGGCTCTTTTTTAAGTCCGTTTACGGGCTTTTGGCAAAATGGCGAGAAAATCCATGATTCAAAAGAAGAGATAATTTTACAACTGGATAGCCTCAGAGATGAGGTTACCATCCGGTTTGATGATACGGGTGTTCCTCATATTTTCGCAAAAAATGATTTTGACCTTTTTTATGCGCAAGGGTATATCACCGCAAAGGATCGGTTATGGCAAATGGATTTACAAACCCGTGCTGCATCGGGTCGGCTTTCTGAAATTCTTGGGTCTGTAACGCTGGAAATGGATAAAAACAGCCGTCGGCTAGGCATGGGTTATGGAGCCGAAGTAAATGTAAAAATTGCCCTGAGCGATCCAAAATCAAGAGAAGCGCTGCTTGGTTATACCGCAGGAGTCAATGCCTATGTCCGGCAACTTTCTCCAAAAAATTATCCGGTAGAATATAAATTGCTTGGGTATAAGCCAGAGCTCTGGAAGCCGATCAATACCATGTACATGCTGGAACAAATGACGCTGACGCTGGCCGGAAGGTCAAACGATCTGAATATGTCCAATGTTCTGAAAAAGTATGGTAATGAAGTGATCAAAGATTTATTTCCGGACTATCCGCTGCTTCAGGAAAGTCCGATTATTCCCGCGGGCACAGCCTGGAATTTTACTCCTGTCAACATTCCCGACACCAAATCCGGCTCTGTCAATGATTCCGTTTTGATCAACGAAATTTCTGAATCTAAACCGGAGGGAATCGGTAGTAATAACTGGGCTATTGGTCCTGAAAAATCTATAACAGGTTATCCTATTCTGGCCAATGATCCTCATCTCGAACTCACACTGCCATCAATTTGGTATCAGGTTCAGCTGCATTCGCCTGATGTTAATGTTTACGGCGTTTCTCTTCCCGGCATTCCCAGTGTAATTATCGGTTTCAATCAAAATGTCGCATGGGGTGTTACGAATGTAGATGCCGATGTGTATGACCGGTATAAAATTACTTTCAAAGATTCTTCCCAGAATAATTACTGGTACAATAATCAATGGAAACAAACCAGAAAACGTGAGGAAATTATTTACATCAAGGGAAAAAGTGAACCCTACCGGGAGAATGTAATTTATACGCACCACGGTCCTGTCACTGAATATCATGACGAACTAAACGGCACCATAAATCTTGCAACAAAATGGATTGGGCATGAGCCTGGTAACAGCTTTCTGACTTTTTATGAACTTAACAAAGCAAAGAATTACGAAGATTATCGGGGTGCCTTAGCAAAGTACGTCGGACCGGCGCAGAACTTTGTTTTTGCGGATAACGGGAAAAATATTGCGATCACCGTAAATGGGAAATTGCCTTTGAAAAGGAAAGATCAGGGCAAGTTCCTATTGGATGGAAGCAACCCCGATGATGACTGGAAAGGATGGATTCCGGCGGAACAAAATCCATTTGTCAAAAATCCTGCACGTGGCTTTGTAAGTTCCGCGAACCAATCATCTACGGACCCTACCTATCCTTATTATATCAACTGGATTTTTGCTCCTTCCGAACGGGGAATCCGGATTAATGAACGTTTGGAAAAAATGACTTCTGCAAACGCGGACAGTCTGCGCATTTTGCAAAATGATAATTTCAATGTTCTTGCCCGGACTGTTTTGCCAAAATTGCTTTCAATCCTGCGGACAACACCATTAAACGCTAGCTATAAAGCAGCCCAGCAGGTGCTGGCGGATTGGAATTACCAGAATTCACCAGATGTTATTGCTCCTTCAATCTTCGAAGAATGGATGCCCATATTAAAAAGTGCAGTATGGGACGACGAATTTAATTCTCCGAATGCACCTATGGCCTATCCGACGCGAGACCGCCTTTTGTATCTCATCCTGAAACAACCGGATGCAAAATGGTTTGATAATGTTAAAACGCCACAAAAAGAAACTTTACCGGACATTGCGGTAAGCAGTTTTAAGACCGCAATTGATAGCCTGACAGCAAGACACGGAGCCATGAGCCCGTCCTGGCAATGGTCTGATGTAAAAGGAACCGAAATCCGGCATTTGAGCAGAAGCTTGAAACCATTTAATGCCCCGCATCTGAAATTAGGCGGAGGATCAGGTATTGTTAATGCAATAACAAAAAGAAACGGGCCTTCATGGCGCATGGTGGTTGAGCTCGGTCCCACGCCAAAGGCTTATGGCATTTATCCAGGCGGCCAATCAGGAAATCCTGGAAGTCCTTATTATTTAAATTTGCTGGAAAAATGGGAAAAAGGAGAATTAAATGAGCTTATTTATTTATCCTCTCCCGATCAGCAAAATACTCATCTTACTTCCAGAATCATTCTTAAAAAGAAATAGCGCAATGAATTTTCTTATCATTTTCATCGTCACAGCGATACTCCAGTTATTCACCCCTTGGTGGATCATCGCGCTGGTTCCGTTTTTAATTATGATCTGGCGGCCTGTCTCCTCTTTTAAGTCTTTTGCCACAGGATTTCTGGCGATTGCGGCACTTTGGTTCAGCTATGGTTTATATCTTCATCTAGATTCCCAGGGAGCTATGTCCAACCGGATTGCAGCGATTTTTTCGCTCCCGAATGGTATTTTATTACTTATAGTTACCACGGTCGTTGGCGGGTTAGTCGGTGGACTATCGGGATTGTCGGGTTATTTTGTTAGAAAAGCAACTTCCTGAAAATATTTCCGGCAACAATCGTTTCCATTAACTTAAACTGTACTAAAATATGCTGTTATTGTAGGCCTTGAAACACAAATCATTATCTTTGCGGCTCTTTCTTAATAAAACAAAACCTTAAAAACGTGAATAACAATACTTCGTTAATTTGGAACATCGTGCTTAGCATAGCCGTAGCGGTGTTATTTTTCTTACATTTCTCAGGAAATAAATCAGAAGCAGTGTCAGGATCAGACGGAGGAGTGGTTGCTGGCCGTCGCACTGTTTATGTTCAGGTCGATTCTCTTTTGACGAATTACGATTATTTTAAGGATGCTAAAAAAGCGCTTGAAAACAAACATTTCCAATTGGAAAATGAATTGAATACAAAAGGACGCTCTTTGCAAAATGAAGTTGCTTTTTTCCAACAAAAAGCACAAACTATGACGCCTGACCAGGCTCGTTCTACGGAGGCTCAGTTGATGAAAAAACAACAGGATCTTGTAGCTTATCGCGATCAGGCAATGGCTGGTCTTCAACAGGAAGAAGCTGGTAAAAATGAAGAGTTATACAAACAGATCAGAAGCTACATCGAAAAATATAACAAAGACAACAAATACGAGTATGTATTAGGTTATTCTTTGGGTGGTGGAATTTTATTTGCTGACAAATCTCTTGATGTTACTCAAAAAATCATCGAAGGTTTGAACAAGACTTACAAAGAAACTGACGCTGGAAAAGCTTCCGCTGATACAACAGCTAAGAAATAATTTTAGCCTGTTTATATACAGGATTTTAATACAAAAAGGCGGCTGATTTGATCAGTCGCCTTTTCTTTTGAAATTGTCCCGTCCTGAAATAAGTTGACACAAACTCGACTTATTATGGAAAGAGCCTCATTATCAAAAAAGAAGCGTAGTTAGCGCGATTACAATTTGGCTTTTAAAGTGTGATTTTTGGAAAGTTCATGATGATGAAAATAATTATACAAAAATCATTTCCACTACACTATTAAATGCAGCGAGACGACCTAAATAAATAAGCCGTCTCGCTGATATTCCGGATAAGAGAACCTTCTTAAACTGCTTTCGAAGCGGACTTCGCTCCGATATATTCGCGGTTCATACGTGCAATATTTTCAAAACTGATTTCTTTTGGACATTCAGCCGAACAAGCGTGGGTGTTGGTACAGTTACCAAATCCTTCTGCGTCCATTTGTGCTACCATTTTTTCAGCACGGATGCTACGTTCCGCCTGGCCTTGCGGCAACAATGCAAGCTGTGATATCTTCGCGGAAACGAATAACATCGCAGAAGCATTTTTACAAGCCGCTACACAAGCTCCGCAACCGATACAAGCCGCAGCGCTAAATGCATCGTCAGCATCTTCTTTCGCGATTGGAAGATTGTTTGCATCCTGCGCATTTCCTGTATTTACAGAAACGAATCCACCTGCTGATATAATACGGTCAAAACCATCACGATTTACAACAAGATCTTTGATCACCGGAAATGCTCCGGCTCTCCAGGGCTCAACCGTAATTGTATCGCCATCCCGGAAAGAACGCATGTGTAACTGGCAGGTTGTTACACCTTTTAAAGGCCCGTGGGGTTGTCCGTTTATAAACATAGAACACATGCCGCAAATCCCTTCACGACAATCGTGATCGAATGCGACTGGCTCTTTATTTTCTTCAATTAATTGTTCGTTAAGAATATCGAACATTTCAAGGAAAGACATATCCGGAGAAACACCGTCCAGATTATAATTCTCGAATCCTCCTTGTGTATCTGTATTGCTTTGTCTCCACACTTTAAGCGTAAGACGCATATTGCCTGCACTCATTTTTTCTAAACTGTTAATGATTAACTATTAACGAAATTTATTTAGTTATAAAACTCATAAGAAGTATCGGATTTAAAAGCCGATAGCTGATAGCTGAAAGCCGATCGCTACTTATAACTTCTCTGAGCAATTTTTATGTTGTCGTAAACAAGATCTTCTTTGTGAAGCTCCCATTTCTCCGATGTGATGTGTTCCCAAGCTGACACGAACATAAAGTTGTCGTCGTCACGAAGTGCTTCACCTTCTTCGGTCTGATATTCTTCACGAAAGTGACCGCCACAAGATTCATTACGGGTTAATGCATCGATACACATCAATTCGCCTAATTCAATAAAATCTGCAACGCGGTTTGCCTTGTCGAGTTCAGGATTAAAATCACCGATTTTACCCATCACTTTCACATCCTTCCAGAATTCTTCACGTAAAGCGCGGATTTCAACAATGGCTTCTTTCAATCCTTTCTCATTACGCGCCATTCCACATTTATCCCACATAATCTTACCCAAACGGCGGTGGAATAATTCAGGCGAAGTATTTCCCTGAATTGAGATCAACTTCTCAATTCTGTCTTTTACTTCTTTTTCAGTTTGAACGAAAGCTTCATGATCCGTTGAAATATGTCCGGTTCTGATTTCACCGGCAAGATACGCTCCAACGGTAATTGGAATAACAAAATAACCGTCTGCCAAACCTTGCATCAAGGCCGAAGCTCCCAAACGGTTTGCACCGTGATCTGAGAAATTCGCCTCTCCAAGAGAATAAAGACCTGGAACAGTTGTCATCAGGTTATAATCTACCCAAAGTCCACCCATGGTATAGTGAACCGCAGGATAAATACGCATAGGCACCTCATAAGGATCTTCTCCTGTGATCTGCTTGTACATATCGAAAAGGTTACCATACTTTTCTTTCACTACCGCCTTACCCCATTCCAGAATCTGGGCTTCTGAGGCGTTGGTAATGTTATTTTTATTCGCTTCTCCCTGTCCGTAACGGTGGAAAGCAGCTGAGAAATCAAGGAATACTGCCAATTTCGAAGAACCCACACCATATCCTGCATCACATCTTTCTTTTGCAGCGCGGGAAGCAATATCACGGGGAACCAGGTTACCAAAAGCAGGGTAACGGCGTTCCAGATAGTAATCTCTTTCCTCTTCCGGAATAGCATTTCCGGCACGTGTATCATTTTGTTTTTTCGGAACCCAGATACGACCATCATTACGAAGTGATTCTGACATCAGCGTCAGCTTCGATTGGTGCTCACCGGATACCGGGATACATGTCGGGTGAATTTGCGTAAAACATGGGTTTGCAAAGAATGCACCACGTTTGTGGGCTTTCCACGCAGCCGTTACGTTGCTGCCCATCGCGTTTGTCGACAGATAAAAAACGTTTCCGTAACCACCTGTACAAAGCAAAACTGCGTGAGCAGAATGTCTTTCCAATTCCCCTGTTATCAGGTTCCTTGCAATGATACCACGGCACTTTCCATCGATTTTCACAACGTCAAGCATTTCATGACGGTTGTACATGGTGATTGTTCCCATACCAACCTGGCGCTGCAAACCTGAATAAGCACCTAATAAAAGCTGCTGCCCTGTTTGTCCTGCTGCGTAAAATGTACGCTGAACCTGCACCCCACCGAAAGAACGGTTGGAAAGAAGTCCGCCGTATTCACGTGCAAAAGGAACACCTTGTGCAACGCATTGGTCAATTATATTTCCGGAAACTTCTGCCAGACGATGCACATTGGCTTCGCGTGACCGGTAATCTCCTCCTTTAATGGTATCGTAAAAAAGACGGTGAACTGAGTCTCCGTCGTTCTGGTAATTTTTAGCAGCATTGATACCACCCTGTGCCGCAATAGAGTGCGCACGACGAGGGGAATCCTGAAAACAAAATGCTTTTACTTTATATCCCATTTCTGCCAGCGTAGCAGCAGCAGATGCACCAGCCAAACCGGTACCCACTACAATTACTTCAATATTACGCTTGTTGGCAGGGTTCACAAGGGGTACTGACGATTTGTATTTTTCCCACTTATCTTCCAGCGAGCCTTGAGGTATTCTGGCATCCAGACGAGATGAAGTTGCCATATATTTTGAAATGTTAATTAACCGAAAATAAGATTCAACTATTTAAACAAAAGCATTCAACCTTGAAATCAATATTTATATTAAATACTGACCGTCAAATGCCGGAAATTAATAAACCCAACCAAGATAAATGGAGATAGGCATCAGTGCAAAAAGGGTTGGAACCACAATCGAAAATGCAACGCCAACGAAATGAATCGCGCCGTTGTATTTCAAATGATACAACCCTAATGATTTAAATGCACTTTCAAAGCCATGCAGTAAATGCCAGAAAAGCGAAAAGCAGCCTGCCACATAAATCACCACGACCCACACATTTTGGAAAGTATCCAGCATCATCTGATACAGATTCAGCTCTTCGCCCGTTGCAAATTGATTACTGCGGTTAGGAATCCAGAAATGTGAGGTATGAATCACTAAAAAGATCAGTATCAGCGTACCTAGCAAACCCATACTACGCGAATACCAGCTGCTGTTTGCACTTGCATTCGTCACAGCATATTTTACAGGCCGTGCGTCATTATTATTTTTAGTCAGCCAGAGACCATCCGCAATGTGGATCAGAAAACCTAAAACCAGACCGATTTCAAGCGTACGGATTATGGGGTTTGTACCCATAAAATGCCCCCAGTGAGAAAATGTTTCGCCCCCATCGTTGTAAAAAATCATTGCATTGATGGTTGCATGTATTACCAGAAAACTGATCAGAAATAGACCGGTAAGCGACATGATCACTTTCTTACCGATTGAACTTGTTAATGCTTGTGTAAACCAAGACATAGCAAACACGAATAGTTTTAGTACAAAAAAATAAGGTATATTTAGAACCTTTCAAAGGTATGTCACAAACGTTAGCAACACAATAAAACAGGATCATTTTTGTGAACTGTCCTTCAATTTATAATCATTATTAAATACCCTGTGTTTGAATTATTATTCCCTGAAATTCATTCGACTAACAATGATGTGAGATTTTAAATAATAATTTACCGCTCGCAACACTTATATTACCCGAATGCGAATACATTTTGAAATAGATTTTTCGTTCATGTTTCAGTGATTCGGATGAAGCCGATTTTTATTTTTAAGATAAAAATATTTGTTTTAACGGATATCACGACCGTTATTTAATATTGCAAACAATACGTCTTTTGGCCCGTGAGCAGATATTTGCCTCTATCATGAATAAAGTAATTAATTTATATGCGCTATAATCTACAATTTCAGCTTTTACTGCTTTTACTACTCAGCCTTGCCATTGGTAATCAAGCATATGCAACGCACGCACGTGCCGGAGAAATAACTGCTAAGCGTGTTACAAGCAATCCTCTTACTTACGACGTGACCTTTACAGGTTATTTCGATGTCAGCCCCAACGGGATTGGAGCAGCCGAAGCTCAGAGATTTGTCATGATGTATTTCTACAGTGCAGGAAGCAGCGGAACCACCGACCCAAGTCAACCCAGGCAAGTGGATCGTATTGATGCATTGACCCGAAATATTGGTAATAATACAACCCAGAACACATACACAACCCGCTTCACTTTTCCATCAGCCGGGAATTGGAGTATCTCTGTCTCAATCGACAACAGAAATGTCAACATTCTGAATTTAAGCCCTGTACCAACAGACCGGTTAAATTTTTATGTACATACCAATATCGCTATCAACTCATTTGTTGGTGTTAATCAAACACCGGTATTGCTGAATGCTCCGATCGATATTGCAGCAGTTGGTCAACGTTACATCCACAATCCAGGTGCTTTTGATGCAGACGGAGACAGCATTTCTTACAAACTTTATAATCCGCAGCAAGGTACAACCAGAGGTTTAGGAACAAATTTGGGCTACAAAGATCCAAACCTGGCATTTCCTCCCGGTACGACAGAAGCAGGACAATCTCCCGCTACTTTCAGCATGAACCCCATCACCGGCGACCTGATCTGGGATGCGCCCGTCACAAAAGGGCTCTACAATGTCGCCTTCGTCGTCGAAGAATGGCGTGACGGTATTAAAATCGGTGAGATTATCCGTGATATGCAGATCATCGTCGAAGATGCAAAAAATGACAGGCCAAAACTCGAACCCATCCCCGATATATGTGTCGAAGCCGGAACACTCATTAACCAGACCATAAGGGCAACTGATAAAAACGGGGACAGGCTTACGCTCACCAGTACAAGCGGACTTTATGCTGCCACACCGCTGGTTTCACCGGCTTATGCAACATTCAATGTCCCTCAGCAAGGTGCCCAAAGTGCAGTATCAGGACAATTTTCTTGGCAAACCAGCTGTGTCCATATCAGACAGGAACCCTATGAAGCCCTCTTCAAAGTCGAAGACGGACCTGCGCCCGGAACCCCTAATCCATCTCTGTTCAGAAAACTGGTCGATCTGACTACTTTCAACATCAGGGTTTATGGCCCGCAGCCACAGAACCTGAGGGCAACAGCCGTAACCAATACCGCCGGAAAAGCATTCAGGGTCAGCTGGGATGCCTATAAATGCCAGTTACCCGGAGCTAAAATCGTTATTTACAGACGGGAAGGATGTAGAACAATACCTACTGATGTGTGTTCAACAGGAATTCCCGCAGGCTCTGGTTATGAAGAAATTGCAAGGGTTGGTGTTGGAGAATTATTTTATCTTGACAATAACAATAATGAAGGGCTTAAATCCGGTGTCTCATACAGTTACAGAATTGTTGTCGAGTTCCCAAGGCCCGGCGCAAATATCAACGAATCGGGATACCTCGTGGGAGGAGGCGAAAGTGTTGCTTCAGAACAGGTTTGTATCGAGGTACCGTTACAAATGCCGGTTATCACTAACGTTACCATTGATGCAACAAGTGAGACCAAAGGTGAAATTACTGTGAAATGGATCAGACCGGCGCTCCCTGAAAATGCGTCGATACCGGCACAATATAAACTTTTCCGCGCAACTGGTTTAAACGGTGATACTTATACCAACATTGCGACCATCAACACCAATCTGGCAGCAGGCGCTCCGGACACTATTTTCGTTGATAAAGACCTGAATACTGTGACCAATGCCTATCGTTACAAAATTGAATATTATTACACCGAGACGGAGAAACTTGTAAAACTGGATGAAACAGAAGCTGCCAGCAGTGTAAGATTATCTCAGGGAGCCGCTAGCCCGGCCACCATCCGGCTAAACTGGACAGCTAATGTGCCATGGAACAACGATGGCATGACTCACCGTATTTACAGGGAAGATAAATCAAAACCAGGTACTTTCAACCAGATCGCAGAAGTGGCAGTACAAGGACCACAATCCTATACCTATACAGATGACGGAACGGATAAATATGCACAGGACGGCACTGTAAACGTAGTTATCGCAAAAGATTCTGTTTTTTGTTACAAAGTAGAAACCGAAGGTTCATACAATAATTCCCAGATCAAAGTTGATCCGTTATATAACTTTTCGCAGATCCTGTGTATCTCCGCTGCCGATACAAGCAAACCGTGCGTGCCGGTACTGGCAATTGATGAATTAAAATGTGAAGAAGTAAACCGGGATACCTATTGCGGACAAATATCATTCGCCAACAACTTGTCCTGGACTTATCCACTTTCCGCAGGTGGAAAGGATTGCGACCAGAATATTGCTGCTTACAGATTATATTATACCCGCTATGAGGGCGACACGCCACAATTGCTGAAAGAGATCACAGCTCCGGCAGAAACATTTTTTGCCCATCAGGGACTGATGTCTTTTGCAGGCTGTTATTATGTAACGGCCATTAATAAATACGGATTAGAAAGCACACCAAGCAATACTGTATGCAAAGATAACTGCCCTATTTTCGAACTACCCAACGTAGTCACACCAAATGGTGATGGTAAAAACGACACCTTCAAACCTTACGACTGCCCAAGTTTTGTTCAGTCTGTTGAATTTCAGGTTTTCAACCGATGGGGAGCGAAAGTTTTTGATACAAAAGATGTTAACATTAACTGGGATGGAAAAAACAACTCGGGAAGTATGCTTGCAGCAGGACAATATTATTACGAAGCGACTGTCTATTTTGAATCTGTGCAAAAAGGCGGAAAACCAGCCCAGTTTAAAGGCTGGGTGCAGCTGATCAGATAAGATTGCAATAGATCATTTTTTTTCTTTCCTGTTCAAGTCGTTAATTTGCAGCCCGATTCAAAAGAGTCGGGCTCAATTTTTTGTCAGGAAAATTTTTAACATCCAATAATCATGAAAAAAGCCTATATATTTCCAGGCCAGGGTTCTCAGTTCAAAGGAATGGGTCTTGATCTGTACCAAACTTCCGATTCTGCAAAAGTAATGTTTGATCAGGCAAATGACATTTTAGGCTTTGACATAACGAAAATAATGTTTGAAGGCACCGACGAGGAGCTTAAACAAACGAACGTTACACAACCGGCTATTTTCATACATTCTGTGGTATTGGCGAAGGTTAGCAGTGAATTTTTACCCGATATGGTAGCAGGCCACTCTCTTGGCGAATTTTCGGCCCTTGTAGCGGCTGGCGCATTGTCTTTTGAAGATGGACTGCGATTGGTTGCAAAACGTGCCGACGCAATGCAAAAAGCGTGTCTTGTACGACCTTCTACGATGGCTGCTATTCTGGGACTTGATGATAAAACGATTGAAGACATTTGTGCTGGTATTACTGACGAAGTTGTTGTGCCTGCCAATTATAACTGCCCTGGTCAGGTCGTAATATCAGGAACAATCGAGGGTGTTGAAAAAGCCTGCGAATTACTGAAAGCAGCCGGTGCCAAGCGTGCCCTGATACTTCCGGTAGGCGGTGCTTTCCATTCTCCGCTGATGGAACCTGCACGTGAGGAACTAGCAGCCGCTATCAATTCTGCGGAATTCGAAGCTCCTATTTGCCCTATTTACCAAAACGTAAATGCAAAACCGGCTACTGAAATAACGGTAATCAAACAAAATCTGATCGCACAGCTTACCGCACCTGTACGCTGGACACAGTCAGTAGAGCAAATGGTGGCAGACGGCGCTGGGTTATTTGTTGAATCCGGACCGGGAAAAGTGCTGCAAGGCCTGGTCAAAAAGATCGCCTCGGGAGTAGAATTAAAAAGTATTTGAAATTTTTTTTTAAAAAAACTTGACAAGTTAAAAAACTCATATTACTTTTGCACCCACTAACACGGTATTGGCCGATGGTGTAATGGTAACACTGGACATTTTGGTTGTCTCATTCAGGGTTCGAGTCCTTGTCGGCCAACAATCTTTTTAGCAAAGAGCTCATTTTTAATGAGCTCTTTTTTTATTCGCTCAACACCTCCTACACCTACTTCTACAAGCTCAAATTCTGCTCGGAAAATTTCCCTGGGTCTGATCTCACACACTTATTTTCCGGTCGATAATTATTAAGCAACCAAAGATGAAAAAAGGTTACATAAGATCTTGAAATATGATAATTATTTTCGGACGAAATGTTACATTTACATACATAACCTAAATGCCCCCGTAAATGAAAATCGACACAAAAGTTAAAAAAAGAGACCGTGAACGAACCAAAGGAAAAATCCTGAAGGCGGTCGGAGAGGTAATTGAACAATTTGGTACTGAAAAAGTAGGTGTCAACCTCATTGCTCGCACTGCCGGAGTTAACAAAGTTCTGATTTACAGATACTTTGAAAGCGTAGACGGACTCATGGAGCAGTATGTAAAATCAGGTGAATACACCTCGACCATGGGTGATGATTACATTGAAAATATGACCACGGTCCCGCCGGAGGAACGCAGCAAAGCGCTTACCGAATTAATGCAGACATTCCTGACCGATTTGCGCGAGCGTAAAGCCACGCGCGACCTTCTTAGATGGGAAATCGGCACGGGGAAATCCATGCTCTCTGACGCAAGAAATCAGATCGCTACACGGCTTGTAGAAAAAGTTGGCGAATTGCCCAATTTTAAAGACACCAGCGCGCTGATGGCTTTCCTGACTGCCGGAATATACTACATGACGATTGCAACGGATTACCGTGAAAAAATGATCGATGTAGACCTGCATAGCGATGAAGGCTGGAAAAGAATAGAAACCGTAATAGAAAGAATCATAGCAACAATCGCTTAATGACCAATTCTTTGGTTTCAGAGTCCTTCACAGTTCAGTTGTGAAGGACTCTTTTTTGTTATTTTTACAAATAAAACGCGAAGGCTTCCTGTATATTTGCACAACGGAGGTATCTGCTGAATCAGCTATCCGAATTTCAGTGATGATTATACCCTCTGTTGACAAGTCAGTAAAATTATGAGCAGTTTAAAGAAACTTGCCGGAGATACGGTAATGTACGGAGTGAGTACCATGTTGGGAAGAATGCTCAATTATCTGCTCGTAATATTACACACAAAACTATTTTTACCCGAGCAGCTGGCTTCCCAGGTACAGCTTTATAGCTACGCTGGGCTTTCGCTCGTCATTTATACTTTCGGTATGGAGAGTGCCTATTTCTGGTTTGCAAGGAAAGAAGGCGACCGGCAGGAATATTACAATCTTGTTCTAAGTGCCGTAATTCTGGTCAGCGTTTTCTTTTCAGGAAGTATTTTTTTCTTCGCAGAACAGGTTGCAAGTATCATCCATTATCCGGAAGAAGTAACGCTGGTACGCTGGATGGCCATCATTATGGCTATTGACAGTATCGTTTCCATTCCTTTTGCAAGATTACGTCTGGAAAAGAAAGCAAAGAAATTTGTCTCAGCGCGTGTTTTTAATATTCTAATGAATATTGCGCTCAACTTTTTCTTCCTGATCGTTTGCAGGGATATTTACAATGAAAAGTACCTCGGCATCTTAAAACCTGCTGTTGATCTTTTTTACAATCCAAACGTTGCAGCTGGTTATATCGTTTTGGCAAACCTTGTGGCAAACCTGTTGTTCTTTCCGTTTTTGTACCGCGAGTTTGCTGATTTCAAATTTGTATTTAACCCTAAGCTGTTCAAGCCGATGTGGGTTTACGCATTCCCGCTTTTCATTATGAATCTGGCAGGGGTTACGAACTTACTTTTTGACAGGACATTTTTGCAGTATCTTCTTCAGCCCAATTTTTATCCGAACCGGACCACCAAAGACGCGATCGGGATTTATGGGCAATGTTTTAAATTATCCATTTTCATGAACCTCGCAATTCAGGCTTTTAAATATGCGGCGGAGCCATTTTTCTATTCCAAAGCAGAAGATAAGAATGCACCTTCCCTATTTGCAGATGTAATGAAATGGTTTATCGTGATCTGTGCAACCATGTGGGTTGGTATTTGCTTAAACCTGCACCTACTGGCCGAATTATTTTTAAGAAAAAAAATATATCACGAAGGTCTGGCAGTCGTTCCGTGGCTTTTACTTGGTTTCCTGTTTTTAGGTATTTACTATAACCTTGCTACCTGGTTCAAACTTTCAAACAAAACCCAGTACGGCACTTACATTACACTAACAGGAACCGGGATAACGATCGTGTTAAATTTAATTCTTGTTCCTAAAATTGGGTACCTGGGATGCGGGTTCGCGTTTGCCACATCCGGGCTGGTCATGATGGCACTTTGTTATTATTACGGACAAAAATATTACCCGGTCCCCTATCACCTCAATTCTGCGTTGGGTTATATTCTGGGAGGCGGAGCATTTATTTTGCTTGATGCTTATTTAATCCCGTCAGGGACTACCACCGCCTTTGCTTACCACATGCTATTTTTTATGGTCTTTTGTGTAATTGTCATTTTCGCAGAAAGAAAGGCTTTGCCGTTGCGTTTTCAGCGCTTATTAGGCTTCAAATGAATTATTTGCCGGCATTTTCCTTTGCTGCATCCCGCAATAATTTGTTGGCAAAAATAAATTCGTTCAGTTCCGGCACACTCGTTTTGGTAATATCCGTGTTGATACCTTCCCAAAGTTTATCTCCCTGATACAGAAAAATCACATTCTGTCCGATCTCCATTACCGAGTTCATATCGTGCGTGATAATAATTGTGGTGATTTTGTACTCCTCCGTGATTTCTTTGATCAGCTCATCTATTTTGACCGAAGTAAGCGGATCCAGGCCTGAATTAGGTTCGTCGCAAAACAAATATTTCGGGTTCATTACGATGGCTCTTGCAATTCCGACCCGTTTTTTCATTCCTCCGCTGATTTCCGAAGGCATTCTTTTTCCTGTACCTTCCAGCCCGACACGCTGCAGACAAAACTCTACACGCTCCTTTTTCTCAGCTGCCGAAACATCGGTTAACATATCCAGCGGAAAACGTATGTTTTGCTCCACAGTCTGGGAATCAAATAGCGCTCCTCCCTGAAATAATACACCCATTTCCCGGCGAATGGCCTGACGCGTATCTTTGTCGGCATTATAAAAATCCCGTCCGTTGTAAAGTACATTTCCCTGATCCGGTTTGATCAGCCCGATCATCGTTTTCAGCAACACACTTTTTCCTGTGCCGCTGCCGCCAATAATCAGATTTGTTTCCCCTTCTCTAAATGTACTCGAAACACCTTTGAGTACCTCTTTTCCATTAAATGCCTTTGCTATATCTTTTATTTCAATCATTTTTTCCGGTTATTAAAGATTTGTCGACGATTCGTTACGTCAAAAACGCGACACTGAACTTTGTCGAAAATCCATTATAATAAGAGCTGTGCTAATAAATAATCTGCTACCAAAATAGAAATACAACTGTTGGTTACAGCCTGAGTACTCGATTTCCCCACTTCCAAAGCTCCGCCCGACGTGAAGAAACCCTGGTAAGAAGATATGGTGGCGATCAGAAAACCGAAAACAAAAGGTTTTACACACATAAAAAAGAGGTTATACGGAACAAATGAATCACGAATCCCATACAAATAATCTCTTTCGGTGATAACCCCTGTGAGCGTTCCGGCCAGATATCCGCCAAAAATACCCAGAAATGCCGCCAGAATTACCAGCATCGGAAATGTAAACATCGCCGCCAGTACCTTTGGAAGAACCAGATAAGAGGATGAATTAATTCCCATTACTTCCAGCGCATCAATCTGCTCGGTGATACGCATGGTGCCAAGTTCGCTGGCAATATTTGAACCTACTTTTCCTGCCAAAACGATACAGGTAATGGTTGGAGCAAGTTCCAGTATCTGCATATCACGTACAATAAGTGCCACTGTGGAAACCGGGATGATCGGGCTGACAAGGTTATAGGCCGTCTGAATACAGGAAACTGCACCAATAAAAGTGGAAACAATCGCAACAATGAAAATAGAACTTACGCCTATTCCCACACTTTCTTCCATGAAACGTCGCCAATAGACCGACAATTTCTCACCTTTGCCAAAGAGGGAGCCTAAAAAAATAAAGTATTTTCCTATTACAGACATAGTATCTAAATTCTAATCAATATTTTCGGGAAAATTAGACAAAAAAAGAGCCAAATAGAAAAATGAATCCATTAGTAGTAATAACAGGGGGCACAAAGGGCATAGGAAAGGCTTTGATTGGACGGTTTTTGGCTGGAAATTTTGACGTTATCACCTGCGCAAGGAATGAAAACGATCTTTCCTCCTTGACAAATGAAATGAGCACGAAATTTCCGGGTGCTGAAATTTATTTTCAGAAAGCAGATTTATCACTGAGAAACGAACTGGACGCATTTATAGATTTTGTAAAATCTCGCGGGCGCACCGTCGACGTTTTGATTAATAATACCGGCGTATTTATTCCAGGTCAGGTTCATAATGAAACCGAGGGAACACTGGAAAAAACAATGGAAACAAATGTTTACAGTGCCTATCATCTCACACGCGGAGTCATTGAAAAAATGATGCAGGCAAAAAAAGGACATATTTTTACAATCTGCTCCACTGCCAGCATTATTGCCTATCCCAATGGTGGTTCGTATTGTATCTCAAAATTTGCGTTATATGGTATGACCAAAGTACTGCGGGAAGAAATGAAACCGCACGGCGTGAAAGTTACGGCTGTTTTGCCGGGTGCAACATTAACCGATAGCTGGAAAGGAACAGACCTGCCGGAAGAAAGATTTATCGATCCTGACGATGTCGCCGAAGCGATCTGGTCAGCCTATTCGCTGTCTCCCAGAGCAGTGCTGGAAGAAATTTTAATAAGACCACAGCTCGGAGATCTCGATTGAATTAGTAAAGAATAAAGCATTTTTACTAAATTGCCGCATTTTTAAAATTATTTATAAAACCCTTATTTCATTTCATGGAACAATACCTTGGTATAGACGTGGGCGGTACTAACGTAAAAATGGGGATCGTTGACGCTACAGATGGGAGAATTTCTAATTTTTATAGCCACGATACCGATAGCTGGCGCACCTCAGGGCATTTTATTGAACGACTTGGTGACGCAATAGCTTTACAGTTGGTTGAACATACAGAAGTTAAGAGAATTGGTATAGGCGTTCCCGGCCTGATCTCACGTGATCGTACCACCTTACTGGAAATTACGGCAATTCCGGAAATTGACGGAATCGCAATTGTTCCTGATCTGAAAGCCCGCTTTCCTCAGCACGATTTTTTCCTGGAAAATGATGCGAATGCAGCAGCTTTGGGTGAATATTATTTTGGTGAAGATAAGCTTCCTGAAGATTATATTTTCGTGACACTTGGAACGGGCATCGGTGGTGCTGCCATTATAGATAAAAAAGTTTTTAAAGGCGGCGGCGGAAATGCAATGGAACCGGGTCACGTACCTTCCAAAAACGGAAAAGTACTTGAACGTAATATCGGTAAAAAAGAATTGCTGGACATGGCTCACACCATGAGAGCAAACTATACCGGTAAAACACAATTACCTGAAAACGGAACCATTTCTACAACAGGATTAGTTGCGGCCGCGGGCGCGGGTGATGAGCTTGCGAAGCTGATTTTCCAGGAAATGGGTTACTTGCTTGGTGAAGGACTGGTTTCTATGATCAGAATTCTAGATATCACAACGATCCTGATCGGCGGTGGTATTTCTGCCTCCTTTGAATATATTTTGCCGGCAATTAACGAAAGATTTAATTATTGGCTCACTCCGTATTACATGAAAACCATTAGCATCAAAAGAGCGACGCTGGCAAACGATGCAGGATTACTTGGCGCAGCATCACTTTGTTTTGAATAAAATAACCAGTCGGTTTTCTAAGATAAATAAGCTGGCATGATCAAAAATAAAGTTCGCCTTCAGAAGCAACTCTAAACAGATCAACAATCGTCTGACAGTAAGCTTGATACTCAATCTTATTTTCAGGCGATTTCTTTTTTTATAGACCTGTCAATTTTTACAGCCAAAAATCCTTCTTGATATCTTCTTTTTTACTGTCGAATATTGGGCAGGACGGTTATCCTATACTTTTGGTAACATAAGTGAACTGTGCATTTAAAACCACTCGGTAAAAATCCCGATTATGCCTTGGTACTTTGACACTATGAAAATTTAAAATGACTAATTTTAGGACTTTATAGGAGAAAGTTTTCAGTTCGTGTAATTTTAACGGACTAATTTTAGGGTAGAAGGAGAATTATAAAACGCTATACATTTCATTTTTAACAAATTATGAAAAAAATTTTACTTTCATTTTTACTGCTTACTGGGATCGGGGTCAATTTTTCAATGGCTCAAACAATAGGCGTAGCAGCTTTCGATAAGTTGCCGGCAGACAAGCAGCTTTTTGCAAGAGATAAAAATAAAGAAGCCGATATCACCATTGCCGGAAAGATCCAAAGTACGGGGTATTCGTACATTTCGGTGGTAAAATTCAGGGATAAAGCTCGTGTAGGATATCAGAAAAGTAATCTGGCTTACACCGGTTCCAATGCACCTTTTAGCCTTACTTCTAAAATTAAAGCCGAATTAGCGGAATATGCGTTTGAAGTTTACGCCTGTAAATCTGCAACAGATTCTTCCCTGATCGTTCGCCGGAGTGATGTTGTGGCTGGCGATTTTTATCTTATCTATGGCCAGTCCAATGCCGTTGCCTGGGAAGTTGATTACAAATACCGCAACGAATTCTGCCGTACGTTTGGATTTTTGGGTAACGGAAACGGCTGGGGATTATCCAATGAACTTACGCCCCGTGTTGGTATTTTTGGCATTGAATTTCAACGCCGCGTTGCAGAAAAATATCAGATCCCAACCTGCGTCATTAATGGATCCGCAGCCGGCGCTTCCATTTTAGATCTGACTTCAAGGAATCCGAATAATCACGCAGACGCCTCCACTTTATACGGAATCTTGTTGAATTATGCACAGCAATCCGGTTTGTTGCCCAATCTTAAAGGTATCTATTACTGGCAAGGTGAAGCCGAAGCAGCTTCGGATGATCCTAGCGTGTGGGCACCGCGTTTTGACAAATTGATGGAGCACCTGAAAGAAGATTACCCAATGATTGAAAAGTTATATGTATTCCAGCTGCCTCTTTTTGGCGGTGGACCTTATGACGACAGAATTGGTGCTTTCAGAGAGCAGCAAAGAACTTTGGATAAAAAGTACCCGATCATTCAACCTTATGCTGCATTGGGTGCGCCAGGCTGGAATGGATTTCACTACGGTCTGGAGGGATACCTTCAGGTTGGTCGTGATCTTGCTGAAATGGCTGGGTATTATCATTACGGCGAAAAACAAAAGGCTACTTCTCCCAGTTTTCAGAAAGCATTTTATTCTACACCAAAAAGAGATGAGATAACAATGGTATTTGAGGACTATCAACAAATGGTTTACCCGAATGATACGATTAACAACAATATCGAAGGCAGCCAGGAACCGGTTTCAACGTATTCTGTAAAGGATTTCTTCTATTTGAACAAAGAGTGGCAGAAATTAAAGGCCGGAAGAGCCGAAGCGAACAGGGTTATTGTAACGCTGAAAGAAGTGGGCAACGATACGCTGATCAAATATCTGCCATCCAAATATCATTATTCCGGACTGGTGACGGCGCCGTGGGTTTATATTGGTCCGTTTTTGAAAAACACGCGGGGTTTCAGGGCTTTTGCCTATCACCACAATACCATTTATCCCTATGTGGATCTTGGGACTTTAAAATTGACGGCTTCCGAACCTAAGAACAACCTGGTTTTAAGCTGGAACCAGCTGCCTAATGTTACCGGATATATGCTCGAAAGAATTAACGGAAAGGATTCTTTGCAAGTACATGAGATTATTTATCTTCCAAAAAATCAAACCGAGTACACAGACTTATCGGCAAAAAAGGGAATTGAATACAGCTATCAGATACGGGGTTATACCGATAAGTCAGAATCTGCGATTGCTTATCTTAAAGTAACAAAACAAGGCGATGACGTTGAAGAAAGCCCCACTGCATCAGGCATAAGTGTATATCCAAATCCAAGTATCGATGTAGTGAACGTAGTATCCAGTACGGACAAGATTAACCAGATCGATATTTTTTCTTCAAGCGGTATCAGAATGGAAACAAGAACTTATTCTGGAAATGAATGGGTTACATTGCCTGTAAGCAATCTGAGTACCGGACATTATATTTTAAAAGTTTATTCCGGGGAAAAAAATTCAACGCACCGGGTTGTAGTCGTTAGATAACTTAGCCGACTGACTATCACTAGCTGTAAAAAGCCAGTGATAGTCAAACATTGCCAAAAACCACAAAACCATGATCATGGGCAGCGAATATTTATCCCATGACAATTGCGCTTTCCCTAAAAGCAAAATATTAATCACCACCACACAACTCGCCAGGTTGAAATGCGGCGAAATAAACCGCATCAACGTGATCAGCATCAGCAAGCCAAACACAATTTGTTTTATTATGCCGGATATGCCAATGGTCATCAGTAACTGATCAACGTAGCCAAGATAAGGCCATGTAAAGTATGGATTGTATGCTTGTTTGGCCGGGAAAAGGGTGATTAAAACGATAACCGAAACAATAAATACGAGGAAGTAAAACGGGTGATTTTTAGGATAATTTAAAAAATACCTGAACTTACCGGTAATCAAAACCTCCGGCAGCACATAATAAACCGCAAGGCAGGCTGATGAATAAATAACGTAGCCAAAATTATAATTGATCAGTTTGTCAGAATCATAATACTGGTCGGCCATTACAGCGGCAGGTGCCGGCCCTTTCCATAACAAGACCCACGGAACAATGCTAATGACCGCCAACGCGTAAAATACCCAGGTTTTATCCCTCAAAAGGTTGGAAAAAAAAGACTTCAAACTGATATCCTTTTTCAGGATTTCCAAACATTCATAGGCCGCAATGGCAGCTGGAAAAGCAAGCATATATTGCCTGCTGCTGATTGCCGCAATAAAAAATACCATGCTCCAAAAATGTGCTTTTCTTAAATAGGCCACCACTCCCGCCAAAACGCCGATCATCGCGAAAATATCGGTGTAATAATATACACTGCACAAATAATAATTGGGAAAAATCATCAACCCTGCCAGACAGAGATAAAATCTTTTGGAATGCTCCGGACTGTTCCAGACAAAAATCATAAGCAGCGAAAAACTTACCAAAAATGTAAGCAGACGCAGATTCTGGATTTTTTCCATGGACAGATTTACTACCCAGCCTCCCAGAATAAAGGGTATCGGCGTATTTAATTCGTTATAACTTTTTAACAGATCCAGAGAAGGAATGGGTTCTTTGCTAAAAAATTCCGCTGTCGTTAAATAATGATTTTCATCCTGGTATAACTCCCCAAGAAAGTTTTGTTTGAGAAAAAAAATACCGATGAAAATAGTCAGAATTACAAGTGATGTGTAAAGTTTTCTTGGAGACATAAATTCCTTTATTTAAATAAAATTGACTTCGGCGCTTAAACGGATACCAAATTTTTCTTCAACTGAATCCTGTATTTTTTGCGATAACAGCCTTATTTGTTCCCCTTCTCCACCACCATAGTTTACCAATACCAGCGCCTGCCGTGCATGAACGCCTATCGCCCCGTCTCTAAAACCTTTCCAGCCCGCCTGCTCAATAAGCCACCCGGCAGGTACTTTGACAAATGTAGGCGTTGCCGGATATCCTGGCAGTGCCGGATAGTAATTTTTCAAGGCATCGAACTGTTTTTGGGGAATCTCCGGATTTTTAAAGAAACTGCCGGCATTACCTATTTCCGCTGGATCCGGCAGTTTGCTTTTCCGGATAAAAATCACAGCATCGCTGACCGCTTTTATGGACGGAGTTTTTACGCCCATTTCGGCAAGCGTTTTCTGAATGTCACCATATTCCACATGATAAACCGGGATTTTATTCAGTTGGAAAGTGACACCGGTTATAATGTATTTGCCTTTCAGTTCATGCTTGAAAATACTTTCGCGGTAACCAAAATGACATTCTTCCCTGGAAAAAATCCTTGCTTCTCCCGTTTCCGTAGAAATAGCTTCTACGGTTTCTACCACATCCCGGATCTCGACACCATAGGCACCAATGTTTTGCATCGGCGCAGCTCCAACCGTACCAGGAATTAATGACAGGTTTTCCACACCCGCATATCCGTTATCGACACAGTACATCACGAAGTCATGCCATGCCTCTCCCGCCCCTGCGTGCAGAGTGATATAATTTTCGTCCTCTTTAATTTTTTTTATACCCTTTATCGACATTTTGATCACGAGGGCGTCAATATTCCGGATCAACAAAATATTGCTCCCGCCTCCCAGAATAAATTTGGGAATTTTCTCTAAGGAAGTATCTGTGAGAATCGCCAGAAGCTCTTTAACCGTTCTGACCTCTTCAAAATATTGCGCCCGTGATTCCAGCCCGAAAGTATTCAGGGTGCGCAAAGAAACATTATGCTGCATTTGTCAGTATCATATTCATATAAGAGCCGCAAAGTTATGTATTAGATTCAAAATAGCACACGGAGATGGTTTATCTATCCATTTTTGGTTAAGTTTGTACGTTCATTATGAATTGATTTATCGATGTTGCTGAAAACAAAACTATTTTTGCTTACCATTTCATGTGGCTTCCTGTTTATTACCGGATGCAGCAAAAAAATTACGTCCGGCACGTCAACAGCGGATTATCGTGAAGATCTGTCCTCTGTCAGGCCACGTTTCGATTATGTTGAACCGAGCATTGAAAAAAAGACCGAACAGAAACCCGCCTCTCCCGAAACAGCTCCAAGGAAAGTAACAGATCAGCCTCTTAATGTTAATAAAAAGCTTCTGACTGTTTTGGACACGCTGGCTCAACAAAATAAAGCCATAAAATATATAAGCGGGTATAGGATTCAGTTATATGTGGGAAATGTGCGCCAGGAAGCAGACAATGCGAAAGCCTATATTTATCAATCCTATCCTGACTTGAATCCGTACGTTTCCTATTCGCAGCCCACATACCGGGTAAAAGCAGGGGATTTTATGTATCGCAGCGATGCAGAGCAGTTTCTCGAACAGATACGCGGGCAATATTCCTCTGCGGTGATTCTTGCTGATCGTGTTGATATTAAACGAAGTATGTTGATTCGGCTCCCCACTGAATAAGTAAATTTAAGAATTGCGCTAATAATTTTACCTTTGTATTTCATATACATACTAAATCACGATGAAGAAAGCATTAATTACGGGTATTACAGGCCAGGACGGAGCCTATTTGGCTGAGTTGTTATTGAGCAAAGGTTATGAGGTGCATGGTATTAAACGTAGAAGCTCACTGTTCAATACCCAAAGAATCGATCATATTTATGAAGATCCGCATGAAAAAAATGTTCGTTTCCACTTGCATTATGGCGATCTGAGCGATTCTACAAACATTATCAGGATTATTCAGGAAGTTCAGCCGGATGAAATATACAATCTGGGTGCGATGTCGCACGTTCAGGTGAGTTTTGAAGAGCCGGAATATACAGCCAATGTGGATGGAATTGGAACGCTGCGTATTCTTGAAGCAGTTCGCCTGCTGGGTTTAACCAAGAAAACACGTATTTATCAGGCTTCCACATCAGAGTTGTACGGTTTGGTACAGCAAGTCCCTCAATCTGAAACTACACCGTTTTATCCACGCTCTCCTTATGCTGTGGCTAAACTATATGGCTACTGGATTACAGTAAACTATCGTGAAGCGTATGATATGTTCGCAGTGAACGGGATTTTGTTTAATCACGAATCACCCTTGCGCGGAGAAACATTCGTTACCCGTAAAATTACAAGAGCAGTGGCAAGAATTGCGCTAGGTTTGCAGGATAAAGTTTTCCTTGGAAATCTTGATGCGCAACGTGACTGGGGTCATGCAAAAGACTTCGTAGAAGCAATGTGGCTTATTTTACAGCAAGAGGTTGCTGAGGATTTTGTGATTGCAACAGGAATCACAACACGTATCCGTGATTTTGTACGCATGGCTTTTGCCGAAGTGGGCGTAGAACTTGAATTCACAGGGGAAGGTGTAAACGAAATTGCAAAGGTTTTGAAATGCAACAACGCGAACTACCAGATCGAAATCGGGAAAGAAGTTGTTGCAATCGATCCACGTTATTTCCGCCCGACAGAAGTTGAATTATTGATTGGTGATCCGACAAAATCAATGACGAAACTGGGATGGAAACCTAAGTACGATCTTAAAGCTCTTGTTAACGATATGGTTACTTCGGATTTAACCCTGTTTAAGAAAGATCAGCTTCTTGAAAACAGCGGTCATCGTGTAATGAACTATTACGAATAGGCTTTTCTTTGAAAGTCTGGCGTTGTCAGGTTTTATCATTTTTAGTCAGGGTTGTAAGCCTCCGCTAAATTGACAAAACCTGACAACTTTTGTTTTTACACAACATGCGAAATGTCAAGAGTAGCTTATATGGTCAGGTATTGTTCCATATTGTAAGCGCTGACTAAGGTAGGTATTTGACAACCCCGGCTCCTAATAAAAACAAAATCAGGTATAGTCAAAAAATGACCATACCTGACTATACTAGACAATAAATGACAATCTGCAAAAACTATCAGATTGATTTAATCGCTTTTCCGATGCTTAATAAAGTCTCAGGATTCTGATAACCAATCACCTGCTTCACAATTTCACCATCCGGATTAATAAAAAATAATGTTGGATAGCCTTCAAGCGGATATTTTTTGGCCAATTTAGGGCCTTCTCCACTTTCCATATCTATTTTAACATTGATAAATTTCTGATTGAAGAGCGCTCCTACCTCAGGTTTGGTAAAAACATTTTTCTGCAGTAATTTACAGGGGCCGCACCAGGTTGTGTAAGCATCAAGAAACACGATTTTCTTTTCTGCCTTCGCCTTCTTTAAAATTGCCGCCCAGGACCCTTCACTGAACTTGATCCCTGCATCTGCACTTTTTGATTCTTTTTTCTTTCCGTCGTTAGCATATGCTGTTGAAAAAGTCACTCCCAGCACTAACAATAAATAAATTACCCTTTTTAACCCTTTCATTGCCTGGTTATATTATAGTTTGAACAAATACATAACGAAATCACCTATTCTGTTTATTTTATTAAACCCATTGTAATACATAAGGTTCAATTTTCCGAAAAAAAGTGAAGGCGAACTTAGCCATTTTTTTAATAAAAAAACACCCTTGCAAGACTTCTCTGCAAGGGTGACTGTTCATTGGTCTTGTATAACTTCTAATAGCAATGGAAGTTTACTTTTCCGGGACTATTTACTGATTAGAACCTTATAGCTGTTTGTTGCACCACTTGTTTTCGAAAGGCTTACAAGATAAAAACCCGCCGGAAAATTTCTTACGTCAATACCGTCAGCCGCGGCTTTGGCAGTACTATAAATTATTTTTCCATTCAGGTCAAAAACCTGCACTTTTTCGATTTTTGACCAATCATTAATTTTAATATACAGCCTGTCTGCAACCGGGTTAGGATATATCACTGCTGTTGCTGAAACCTCAACTTTAATACTGCGAATTGTACTGTAAGCATAGGTTCCATCGGAATCAATCATTTTCAAACGATAAAGGTTCTCACCATCCGCAGGATTATTATCCGCAAAATTATATTTTACCTGTGAAGTACTTTCGCCAGACGCGGTAACATTCCCGATTTTCTCCCAGCTCTTTCCTGTTAAGCTGTGTTCTACATCAAAACTTTCGCTGTTTGATTCCTGTGAAGTAATCCAGTTCAGCTGTATCGTTTCATTTTCTTTACCCGCAGTAAAAGTTACCAGCGTTACAGGAAGCGGCGTCGTACCTTCATAAATACCGGCATCGATCGTCATATTATCACGTCTGATGTTGCCTGTTGGGAAAGAAGTATCGATTGAAATCTCATCACTAAAATTATCATCGCCAGGATTGGCGTCACTATCCTCAGTTGTGCTTACCCCGGATTTTTTGAAAAAAGTAAAAAACGATTGCACAGCAGTTGGCAATGTAAATTTCACCTTATACTTACCCGTCTCTAATTTATCAAAAAGATATTTTCCCGACTGATCCGTCACAGCACTTATCTGGGAAACCCAGCTGCCTGAAACATACTTGTATAATTGTATTTTCAAACCAGTCACCGGGAGTTCCGTATCGCCCTGCTTCCCGTCCTGGTTTTTGTCATACCAGACATAATCTCCAATAGAACCGTAGGCAATCGTTTTCTCGCATGTTCTTTTTACGACTTTGTAAACCGTAGTAGTGTTAGGATTATTATTCCTTCTTTCGTCAAAGTCATGGCCCGGAGTATTTTCATCCCAGAACAACATGTCTGTACCATTATATCCGCCGTCACTGTTGATTACACTTTTCCCGTTAGCTACCACAATGGATCCGCCATAACCTGAAATCTTTTTATCAATTGTAAGATCGCCATCCGTAATCGTAATCGTACCATTATTGTAAGCTGCTCCGCGGATGGTCACATTACCTTTGATGTTCATACAGCCATTATTCTCAAATTCTTTTCCTGCACCCTTGTCGCCAATAATAAACTCGCACGCAGACGAACCAAATTTTCCGCAAAGCGTATTAATTTCACCATCGTTAAGAATAGAACCGTGGTTATAAAAATAACGGCTGATGTTGATAACACCCGATGCCTCATTTTTAAAACGAAGCGCATCTGCATTTTCCAGACTGCCAAAATCCATTACTCCTGAATTACAAATCGTCGTATTTGTACCAAAAATTACCATCGCAGGCGAAGTAGCAATCAATTTCGATTTTGCGCCGGCGTTGTAAAAAGAGAATGAATTCCTGAACTGAACATCACCTTTTGTGGTAAATGTGGTTGTACCCTGATTATTGATCAACAAATTACTGCCCATTCCGGAAGTATTGGTATTCAACGCACCGCCTTCCTGAACATTGATATAGGAAATCAGATTTCCGTTAAAGTTGTCATTGCTGTTATAATTGAAAGTGCCATAAACATTGATATTCACAGAGCCATTAAAATTAGTCTGATTCGACTGCGTCCATGTTGCCCCTGGCGCGATACAAATAACATTATTGGAATTGCTGATATTCAAAGTAATGTTATCAACGCTTGAAGATATCAAAAGTGTTTTATTACCATCAAGCGTATATTGTCCGCCACTAACCGCAGTAAAGTTACCTTCCGGGCATTGTCCATAAGTATGTGCCGAGGATAAAAATAGCAGTCCTAAAAATAGATACTTGTAAAATATTCCTTTCATGATTAAAAAATAGAGTTGAGTGATTTCAATACGGTTAAGTATTGTTGGTAAAATTAAAATGAGAGTCAGGTCATTGCAGACCTGACCAGTTGTGATATGATCTCGTTATAAAAATTCCCTATTCCTGTTTGGAAATACGGATCGGCATTTTGAATGTATTGTTTGACTTATCTTTTTCTTTATAAATTCCGGTCGGGTCAACCTGAATTTCAAGAATATAATCTCCTGATTTCAATCCCTTCGGAAGCGACACAGATTGTCCTTCGTACATCATTCCGTAGGTATCATAGCCTCCTACACTGATTCCCTGTTTCAGAGATTTGCAATCCACGTAATTTCCAAGACCATAATTCATCAGGTTTCTATCCCCGTATGTCTTGCCGTTCAGTATACACAGGCTGTCGTTATTGTTACAAATTCCGGAATCAAAGAGACAATAACTTACTTTACTCCCTTTGGAAACCAGCTGTTTCCTGATCACTTTTCCCTTCTTATCCTTTATTTCTTTTACCACCCTGAATTCCACCCAATCATCTACATGGTAATGATTATGGCCGGGTTTATCGTCAAAATAATTAGTACCCGCAATTCTGTCTTCCCATTCAATCGCATTGCCGTTTTTCCGGTAAACGCGTTGATTTATCTGTTGGCGTGCGTATGATTTATCTTTGCATATCACCGTCGAATCCTTTACCTCTTCACTGCCGCAATACCATTTATTATTTCCAAAAGCTTCCATCGGGCCGTCACCAATATTGGCAATAGAGGCGGCCAGGCGTAGCTGACCGGGATAATATGGGTCATTCCAGGGATACTCTTTCACCTGATCAAGGGTAAGTCTGGGCAGGATAATCAGGTCCGGAAGCAATTCACACCCGTCGGTTCCGTCCGCACATTTACAGGCTGTTCCGTCTTCAAGTGAACAAGGACCGACATCGGCATTGGGCGTTGGATTTTCACCAAATTCCAGCGTTACAAAGTTTAAAGCCCCTTTTTCACCCGAGCGAAGATCCTGAACGAGCAAATACCAGGTTCCGTTCGGATCTTGCCCATTATTCAAAAATGTCATTCTGCCGTCAGGAATATATTCTCCTGTAAACGGCGCTCCTGCCTGATGCACATACCCGGAAAACCCGTTCGACCGGAAACATGTGTTGGTATAATGTCTCCCCAAGTCCTTCCCGTTTCTGTTGGTAAGCCAGATACTTGTCCCGTCAGGGCTCAGCAATTCTATTTTAAGATCAGAGACGCGGGGATGAAGAATGGTAAAACAGATTTTAGCAATCCCGAAATCTCCATCAATTTTTGGCGCTAATCCTTCAACTTTAACAGGGAATGAATCTATTTTAAACCCATCCCTGAAATCGTGTATTCCGCCACCGCTTGCATAAAAACTTTGCGCTTCAGCAAAAACAGTCATACTTATAAAAAGTATGACCATTGAACAAAACTTTACTAAGGCAAGACGAGAAGATACTCGTTTAATACATTCACTCATTGATACTTATAATTCTGATAGTTGGGCAGAAGAAACGATGATAACTGCTAAAAAAATAGCAAAGTCTTATTTATTCTACATGCCCCGGGGGTGCAATTTGATATTCTGATCTACATGATTAAAAAATAATATTGGATCAAAACTATCATGCAACAAAGCTAAAACTCTTTATTATCAATGCGTTAAGAATGAATTGGAAATAGACACGTATTTTTTTAAGGTTAACGTAGAATTAATTTTATTATATAATCAAACGTACTTATTCGATTCTGTAAAACTAATATGTATATACGTAAATGAAACTAATTAGCGGACCACATTGTGAACCCAATACCTTGTAGAAGCGTGCCACCTGGCGGAACTGGAACTCCCATCATTATCTGGTAAAAAGAAAACATGTACCTTTGTGGACAAATTATAACCTACCGTCATGAAAATTCAAGATGCCCGATATGTGATGAGCAACTCAGATTATGAGAAATGCCCTAAACCTGATTTGCCCGAGTATGCATTTATTGGACGTTCTAACGTAGGTAAATCTTCATTAATTAATATGCTGACCGGGAAAAAAGCTTTGGCAAAAACCTCCCAGCAACCCGGAAAAACCCAGCTTATCAACCATTATTTTATCAACGAAATATGGTATCTGGTGGATTTGCCAGGTTATGGTTATGCAAAAGTCAGCAAGACAGAACGTGAGAAATGGGAAAAAATGATAGGCGACTACCTGCATAACCGCCCGAATCTCGTTTGCACATTTGTACTGATCGACATCCGTCATGATGCGCTGGCCGTTGACCTTGAATTTATGGAAGAATTAGGTCAGGGTGGTATTCCGTTTCATATTATTTTTACCAAAGCAGATAAACTGAAACCGTATCAGCAAGAGGAACAGGTAAAAAAATACAAAGAAAAACTTGGGGAAATCTGGGAAGAAATCCCTCCTATGTTCGTTACATCCGCAGAAAAAGGCGAAGGAAGGGACGCAATTCTTGACACAATAGAATCTTATAATCAAACGTTTGACAAAACGAACGCCGAATAAGGTTGCTTACCGAACAATCTTTCCGTTATTTTGCGGGAAATTTTAATTTGCCATAAAAGTTATTGCAGGATTTACTTCTGATAGCGGCAATTATACGACTATAAATTAAGAGACCACTAATACCACAAACAAAAGGATGAGCGAGAAAGCAGAATCAACGGGAATGGAATTGTTGAAAGAGGTAGCTAACGTTTCAGGAAAAGGCGGTTTGTTCCGCATTTTGAAACCAAGCCGCGCAGGTGTAATTGTAGAAAGCCTGGATGAAAAACGCGAAAAATCACTTATCGGGCCAACTGCTCGTGTTTCCGTTTTAAAGGACGTTTCAATTTTTACTGAAGGCGAACAGGAATCGGTTCCATTGGCTGACGTATTCCTGAAAATTAAAGAAGTACACGGAGAACAGGTTGGTTTACAGATCAAGAGTGCGTCGGACAAGGACCTTATTGAGTTTTTGAATGAGATCCTTCCTGATTTCGACCGTTCGAGAGTTTATGTATCGGATATCAAAAAAGTAATTACCTGGTATAATTTATTGGCTAAATATGTACCGGAATTATTCGTTGCAGATGAGTCCGGAGTTTCGGAAGTAGAAGCGGCAACTGTTGAAGCAGTTGAAACGCCTAAAACTGAAATCTAGGTCAAAAAAATATATTTAATGTAGAAACCCTGTCAATTGACGGGGTTTTTGCATTATCCTTCCGGTTCGAAGCTAATTGTATTTATGACAAATCTTTCCCGATATATTGATCATACGCTCCTTTCGCCTACCGCCAGTGAGACGAATATCCGTAAACTCTGCGAAGAGGCATGGATACATGCGTTTAAGGGCGTTTGTGTCGCGCCGTCATATGTGGCCTATACAAAGGAAATGTTTGAGTTCTGTCCCGTCAGAATAGAAATTGGCACAGTCATCGGATTTCCGCTGGGCTATGCTACGACTGAAACGAAAATTGCCGAAGCCAAAAATGCCCTTCGGGACGGTGCAACAGAACTGGATGTGGTGATGAACATTTCTCAGTTCAAATCCATGGCCTATTTAAGTATCCGGGAAGAGCTCAAACAACTGACAGTGCTTGCCCATGAAAGCAATGCGATCATAAAAGTGATCATAGAAACTGCTTATCTGGATTCTTTTGAGCTATATACTGCCTGTGAAATTTGTTCGGATGCACAGGTTGATTTTGTAAAAACCTCGACCGGATTTGCCCCGCAAGGTGCAGATATCGACATTGTAAAAAAGATGAGGACCATACTTCCTGCGGAAATAAAAATAAAAGCTTCCGGCGGAATAAAAACCTATGCGCAGGCTCTCGCTTTTGTAGAGGCAGGCGCCGACAGAATCGGTACATCAGCTGGCGTGTCGATCGTATCTGAGCAATGAAGCCACGGGTTTTACTGCTCAGTACCGTGCACCCGCCAACCGATCCCAGGATTATTTACAAAATAGCACCGTCCCTGACGGAAAACTATGAAGTAATTTGTGCAATACCCAACGTTAATCATCAGAAAGAAAACGCAGAAATCCAGTTCATAAATCTTCCGTTTTACCGGAGATTATTATCCCGGATTTTATTATGTTTTCCTGTTTTAGTTTGGAAATGTTTACGTTTTCGTCCTGCAATTGTTCATATCTTTGTGCCGGAACTGATTCCATTGGCCTTTTTATTTCAATGGTCGGGAGCGAAAGTGATTTATGAAGTACAGGAAAATCTTTATAAAAAATTTGCGATCAAGCACTTTAATAATGCAGTAGTTTACCGGAAACTTTTTAGTTTTTTTGACCGAATCGCACGAAAAAACTTTTACTGCATTTTTACAGAAGACGCTTATCTGAATGAATATAAAAATTTACCGTTTCCTTTTGCCGTTGTACATAACTATGTTTCATTACCGGTTATTGACGCATTTGGGAAAAACGACCGGAAGTTAAAAAGTCCGCCTGTATTTTTCTATTCAGGTGTTATTTCGATGGAACGATCTTTTGATACACTGGTTGCAGCATTGGCCATTCTGAAAATGAAATATCCTGAATTTCACGTGCATTTGTTCGGGACGATCCGGTTTGATTGGAAAGAAGTTCAAAAATTGCCTCATTTTAAAGCAATTCAAAAACACCTGACTTTTCATGGTTATACGGATTTTCTGAAAACATTAGACTATGCACGAGGAGCTACGGCAGGTATCGCTTTGTTAAAACCCGTAGCAGATTATGAGGATTCTTATACCACAAAGTTATTTGAATACATGGCATTGGAATTGCCGGTAATCACATCAAACTTTCCCCTATACCGGGATGTGGTGGATAAGGCAGCATGCGGCTTTTGTATCTCACCCAGCAACGCAAAGGAACTGGCCGACACATTGCAATGGCTGATCGAAAATCCCGACGCTGCCCTTTTGATGGGTAAAAAGGGAAGAAAAGCAACAGAAAGTAACTATAACTGGTCAGGTGAAGAACAGATTTTGTTACGATTTTATAAAAATTTATTATTAACCTAAAAAATAAGAATTTTCACTACTTAAATTATTTGTATAATTTTATAAACTTATTATTGAATTGTTCAAATATTAAGTACTATGCTTTCTACGAAATATTTAACTTTCGGAATTAAACAGAATTGTAGATTGCGAAGTCAACTTCTCA